>Ga0181373_1000038_pt1 | contig 49734 bp, 69 predicted proteins | sample LowvirmetaG_3_FD_130159 | JGI IMG/M metagenome (GOLD analysis project Ga0181373, IMG submission 130159) | Marine viral communities from the Subarctic Pacific Ocean - Lowphox_09 viral metaG | ecosystem: Environmental > Aquatic > Marine > Oceanic | place: Subarctic Pacific Ocean | collected... | reverse complement strand
TACAGTATACCGCTTTGATGATACCACAAGGGGCTTCATAGGTACTGGTAATAGTAGGTTATTTATTGTGTCAGATAACGGCTCTACTGGCTCTGGGCTTATGTTTGGCACAAACGGCTTACTACCTGTTAACAGAAGCGGGACATTATCAGACAACACTTTTGATGTAGGTTCATCATCATACCGCTTTGATGACATCTTCGCAACAAACGGAACAATCCAAACATCTGACCAAAATGAAAAACAACAAATTGCAAGTTTGACAGATGCAGAGATTACTGCTGCAAAAGCAATAAGCAAACTATTCAAGACATTTAAGTGGAATGATGCTGTTGCAACAAAAGGTGACAATGCCAGAATACATGCAGGTCATGTTGCACAAGAGGTTCAATCTGCAATGACCGACGCTGGACTTGATGCGACTAAATATGCTTTCTTCTGTTCTGACACATGGTGGGAACATAGTGTTGAAGTGCCAGCAGTTGAAGCTGCTGATGCGGTTACAGAAACACAAACTGATGAACGTGGCAACGAAGTCGAGGTTATTGTGCAAGCAGCGGTTAAGGCGCAAGATGCGTTTACTAGAGTTGATACATACTATACAGCCGATGAAGCACCAGAAGGTGCAACAGAGCGAACACGTTTAGGCATCCGCTATCCACAGCTTCTAGCTTTTATTGGTGCGGCTACAGAGCAACGCCTAACAAGTATCGAAGCTAGGCTTACAGCGCTAGAAGGCTAGGTCATGGCAAAGCCAAAGTGAGGAAAAATGAGTGAAAAATTAAATGAAAATGTTATAACAATCAATGGCAAAGATTTCAAGAAAGATGAACTTGATGCTCGTCAAGCATATTTGATTGAGCAGATCCGTGACCTTCAAGGGAAAGCAGATGGTCTCAGGTTCAATCTTGACCAAGTCGTTACTGCTTCAAATCAATTCACAACAGAGTTACTTGATTCTTTGCAATTCGATGAGACAGAAATTTCCAATGGCTAAATCTGCAATCTCAGAGCTAGAGCGGCATGAAGCAGAATGTGCTGTCAGATATCAATTTGTTCAAGACAAGCTTGAAGGTCTTGACAAGCGCATGTGGCGCATGGAAGCTCTGATTCTTGCTACGAGTGGCACAATCATAACACTGTTGGTTTCTTTTTTATGGAGTAGCTGATGTCACCAGAGCAACTTGATAAATGGCGAATAGTACCTCGCTTAATTATGTTTGCTCTGATAGTTATGACATTCAGAGTTGTTGAGTGGTTCATGACACTGCCCAACCCGACTCTTGAACAAGCAGGTCTTGTTTCCGTCATGACTGGTGCATTGACGGGAGCATATGGTTTATTTTTAGGTTCAGGTAAAAAAGAATGATGCAATCTCTCATTGGTCCAATAGCCTCTCTGGCTGGTTCTTGGATGGAATCAAAAGTCGAAAAACAAAAAGCTAAGTCTGCAGTCGCACGTGCAAAAGCAGAAGCAGAAGCAGAAGTTATGAAAGTCGCAGCCACTCATGAAGCTGGCTGGGAAAAGATTATGGCACAAGCCAGCAACGACAGCTGGAAAGACGAAGCTTGGACAATATTGTTCATAGCAATCATAGCAATGTGCTTCATACCTCCGCTTCAGCCTTATGTTGAGCAAGGCTTTGATGCTCTTGAAAAAACGCCTGAGTGGTTTCAGTGGGCTATGTATGCATCCATTGCAGCATCATTCGGGGTTCGTGGTATAAAAGGGTTCAAAAAATAATGCCTGAGTTAGTTTGCAATCTTCCTTCTCAAGACGTCTGGGTTCGTAAAGAATATCTTTGTGACCATCACTCGGGTCAAGGCGAGTTTGTTCAAGGCATTTGGGTGAGTGCAAAATCAATTCCTGGACGTGCTTTCTATCTTGAGACTTATCTTCCGGAATATGCCGCACTTTATGACAAGTTGCCAATATCAGCATTTGTTAGTTCGCCAGAGTTGCCAGATCCTGATATGAGTCTTGAGAATCTGCAGTTTTGGAATTGCATGGACTATGGTGTGGTTTCAGTTTCAAAACAATTCATAGGCTCAATGGACTTTGAAGTTTGGACTCGCAATCACGGAATGGTCAAAGGGACATATATTTGCACTCTTGACAACTATCACGCGGACGCAGACAGGGTTGATTACAGCACAAGTGAGAAGCCAAGTGAGCACAAATCTCACAACTTGATTGAACTTGAGAATGGTCAATTCTGCCTCTACCCAAACAATCGGATGAGAATATATGACATTTCTCTTACGCCTGCAGAAATTAAAAAGCCTGATTTTAAAGTATCAACGCGATACTATTCTGTTGAACACGACACAGGGAACTGGGGTCGCCTCGGAGACGCAGACGAATACTTCTGGTCAACAAAAGAGGAAAAGTCTGATGTTTAGTCTTTCTTCTAGATCTGTTTCAAGGCTTTCTGGTGTTGATGAAGGTTTGATAAAAGTTGTTCATCGTGCAATAGAAATAACAAAAATTGATTTCGGTGTTTCTTGTGGTTTGCGCACAATCGAAGAGCAGAAAAAATTAGTTGAGGCAGGTGCGTCAAAAACAATGAAGTCAAAGCACATTGAAGGTAAGGCTGTTGACTTGGTTGCATACATTGGCTCAAGAGTTTCTTGGGAACTTAATTTTTATGACGATATTGCGGACTCTGTGAAACAAGCAGCAAAAGAATTTGATGTCCCTGTCCGTTGGGGTGCTGCTTGGCAAATCGATGACATTCGTGATTGGCCAGAAAAAATGGAAGACGCAATGAATGCTTATGTTGATTTGCGCAGGTCTCAAGGTCGTCGACCATTCATTGATGCACCGCATTTTGAGAGGAGTGATTGATGTCATTGAAACTCTTAAAATTTCAGCCAGGAGTTGTCAAAGATATAACAGCCTATGCTGCGGGAAAGGTTGGTCCATATTACATTGATTCCGACAAGGTTCGTTTCCGAGATGGTTACCCGACTAAGATTGGGGGTTGGGTGAAAGAAGAAATGTATGGCGTAAACACAGCAAGCGAAGCCGACTACTCAACAACAAAAACTCTTGATGGCGTTGCTCGCAATGTTGCGTTTTGGAGGTCTTTGAGTGATGGCGAAGATTACATGGCAATCGGGACTCACTCTCATCTTTATATTCTTGAGAATGAGGCTCTGTTTGATATAACACCTTTGCGTGCGACACAGGCTGGCTTGAGCAATCCTTTTGCCACAACAGACGGAAGTTCGGTCATAACTGTTACTGATGCATCTCACGGTGCAAGTGCAGGCGATTATGTTGTGTTTTCTGGTGCAAGTGCATTCAATGGCATAGCAGCCAACACACTGAATAGCTACTTCGGTTATGAAATAACTGAGGTTGTAAATCCAAATAGCTACAAAGTCGATGTCGGGACGAATGCAAATGCTGCGAGCTCTGGGGGTGGCACTGTCACTGCAAAATATTTGATTGGCTTGGCTGCTGGTTTGGGAACGCAGACTTCTGCTTCGGCTCTCGGCTGGGGTGCTGGGGGCTGGGGAGACAGCACTTGGGGGACTCCAAGAACAGCTTCAGCAACAGATGTTGTTCTTGAAAACTCTCAATGGTCTTTGAATCTTTGGGGTGAAGATCTGATTGCAACTGTCCGTAATGGTGCAATATATTATTGGGATACGAGTGCAGGTGTTGGCTCACGTGCTGTTCTGGTTTCTGGGCTTGGTGGGGCTGCAGATGTTCCTCCTGAAAACAGAGTCTCAACAATTTCATTCCCTGACAGACATCTTGTTTGTGGGGGGACAACTCCTCTTGGTGGCTCTGATATTGACCCAATGCTTGTGCGTTGGTCAAATCAAGAAGACTTCAAAGACTGGAGTGTAACAGCGACAAACACTGCTGGTGACCAAAGGCTTGAGGTTGGGACAAAGATCGTAGCAATGCAAGCAACTCGTGACGAAACATTTATTGCTACGGATGATGCTATATATGGCATGAATTTCATTGGACCACCTTTTACATTTTCTTTTCGTTTGCTTGGAACCATATGCGGAGCAATCAGCAAAAATTGCATGGCAAATGTTGATGGCGATATATTTTGGATGAGTGACAGAGGATTCTTTTTCTATGACGGATCTGTGAAAGAGATTCCTTGCCCTGTTTTGCACTTTGTCCTTGACAGAGTCCAACTTAATAAGTCAGAAAAAATATTCGTCGGGACAAATAAAGAGTTTAATGAAGTGGCTTGGTATTATGTCAGCACATCCAATACAGATCCAGATGCCGAGCCAGACTCTTACGTGACTTATAATTATAGGGATGCAGCTTGGACAGTCGGCACTCTTGACAGGACAGTTTGGGCAGACTCATCAGGCTTTCGGCAGGTGCCATTTGCATTTTCCAAAGAAGGCGAACTTTATGAGCACGAAACTGGGGTTGATGATGATGGGTCAGCGATGACTGCTTTTATAACAACTTCCGATGTTGAGATATCAGAAACTGGTGACAGTTTAGCGATGGTGGATAAAATAATACCTGATGCTGTTGTTTCAGGCTCAATAAATATGACAGTTGAGACCCAAAAATACCCAAATTCGACAGTTATTTCAAAAGGACCATTTACTATTTCTCAAAATAGTAATAAAATAAGTATGAGAGCACGTGGGCGTCAAATGAGTTTTAAGTTTGAAAGTTCGGCTGTCGGTGATGATTGGCGTTTAGGAGACTTCAGAATTAACGCAAGGACGGATGGAATCAGATGAGTAGAATAAATCCAAAACTCCCAATGCCTCCTGAGGATTGGAATCAAGGGTGGGGAAACAGACTCATCAATACACTTGAATTGCAAATCAGAGAACTTCAAACCTCTGCATCAACCGAGAACTATCAAGTCTCAAATGTTACCACTGACAGAGTCCTTGACGCAGATTCCACAACTCTCGCAGAGGTGGCAGACGTCTTGGGGACTTTGATTACCGATTTGAAAGAAAGGGGAGTAATCAGCTAATGGTAGATGTTACTTCAGAAACAGAACAAACAGACCCACTCGCTCCAGGAGCACTTACTAATATTGGCAAGGAATCTGGGACAGGTGTTCTTGGTGGATTTGATTTGGAAGATGCAGGCAGCAAGACAGTAACCTTTCCTGTCTTTACACTCCAATCTCAATCACCAGACCTTTCAGGACAACAACTGCAAGATATTTACGGCACTGAGGCATTGCCTATTTTTGAATGGGTAAAAACTGTTCAGTCTGGAACAGTTGAGTTGACTCCAGAAAATATCAATGAACAAAAACGCTACATGCGTAACTACCGCGAACTCATGGAAAAGTCCGGAGTAGTCCCTGAAGGCTTCCCAGAGCCAGACGATCTTGAGACTTCTTTGGATGGTTTGATTGAGACTGTTGCTGTTTCAGGAGCGGCACTCGCAGCACAAAGTGCTGGCGGTCAAATCGGTTCGGCACTTGTTGACCCATATCTTGAAGGCTCAAGCGCAGGAACAAAAATTTTAGAAGGTGCAAAAGCAACTTGGGGTGATACTCCTGGGCAACTTGTAGCTGACGCAACTAATCAAGGCTACAACTTGGTAAATGCGGAAGAGCTTGCCTCGAATCAAATATTTCAGCCTGAATTGGCAAATGCCAAAACAGCTGCTGCAACAGGCAACTCTGAAATATACGCTAACTTAAAAGACACAGAACTAATTAAAGGTGGCGTGACAACTCAAGAAGCTGTTAACAATGCTGCAAAATTGACAGGCACAACGCCAAACTTCAAAGCTGAAACAATCACAGCAACAACACAAACTCCGAGTGGTTGGGAAACTTTTGGCGACTCAATCACATCTAAACAAACATGGTCCAATGCAGCAGGTGTTGGGCTCTCAACTTTCGCAATCTCACTTGCGATGGGTTCAGATGTTGAAGTTGCAGCAAAGCAAGCAGTCGGTGCGACAGCTGGCAAAGCAGTCGGAACATCAATCGGGACAGCCATTGGTGGTCCAATTGGTGGTGCTGTCGGTGGTTTCATCGGGTCAGTCCTTGGCTCGTCACTTGGTGGTCGGGTCATTTGCAATGAATTGATGCGTCAAGGCGTAATGACTCGCAAGCAAGTTATTCTTGATTACCGATTCACTCGTGATTATTTAACACCGCAACACGTGCGTGGCTATCATGTATGGGCGATCTGGATGGTTCGTCAAATGCGTAAAGGTAGCTTTGTTGGTTTCTGGAAGCATGTTGCGGGACACAGAGCCAACGAGATTGCTTACATCTATGGTGAGCGTGACAAGCCTGACTATTTGGGCAAACTTTACAGAAGCATACTTGAGCCAACATGTTGGGTCGTCGGTGCATTCTGCAAGAAGTCTGATTGGTCAATCTTATATAAATCAAAGGAGATATAGATATGGCTGAAATGGAAAAGATGGAAGGTGCATCTATGAATCCTCTCGCAAACATGCCTGCTGAGGCACGCGAGAATCTGATGAAGGCTTCCGATAGCATTGCTGTTGTTTTGATGGCAAGGCTGAACAATATGAAACCAGAGGAATTGGTACAGCTTGACAGAGCAATCACTCCTGAAGTTGCTGCTGTTTTGATGAAGTTGCTTCCAGAACTTAACACTTTGATTGGTGAGCAAGCAGCAAAGCAAGCAAAGGAAGTCAAGCAACAGCAGCCCACGATGCGTCGTGATATGGGTGCACTTGGCAATATGTGATTGGAGTAGCTGATGGCTAACGGCATTTTTGAAACGGGATACGAAGCACTCCCAGATTATTCAAGCACAATCACAGGAACTGACATTCCTGAATATGTTGCTGCGGCTGGGCGGGAAATATATGAGCAGGCTCGATCTCTGGCGGGAAGCCCGATGCCACTTTATACAGGGTCAAGGACTGCAACTTATGGTGGTAGCCGTTTAACACCTCAAGAGCTTATGGCTCAGAACATCCTAATGCAGGGTGCGCAAAGCTACCAGCCATTCCTCGAAGCTGCTTACGGCGTGGCTTCTGGGCTAGGGCAGGGCTATGATGCAGCAACAACTGCAGAGTTGATGGGCGCACCTTATGCTGGCATGTCACCAGATACTTTATTTGGCGATTATACAGGTGCGACTCGCGAAGAACTTGTTGGTGGACCATTCACAATTGAACAAGCCCAACCATTTTTGGATGTTTATCAGCGCGCAGTTGATCCTGCAGTTGCAGAAGTTGAAAGGCAGATCGCTCAACAACAGATTCAACAGCGCGCCCAAGCAGCATCAGCTGGGGCATTTGGCGGTTCGCGTGCGGCTGTGCAAGATGTTTTGACTGGTCTTGAGGGTGCTGGCATGGCTGGGGACTTGAGAGCTCAAGCTGCAGCTGAAGGTCTTGAGTTTGCCACTCAACAAGCAGAACGTGATAGGGCAGCAAGGTTCGGTGCTGAGCAAGCTATGCGCGGACAGTTTGAGAGTGATAGGGCTGCACGCTTCAATCTTGAGGATCTGATGCGCGGTCAATTCATTCAAGATCGTGAGGCAAGGTTCGGTGCTGAAGCTGCACAGAGGTCAGCATTTGAAACTGAGGAAGCTTCAAGGTTGCGTGCTGCTAGCGAGTTACAAAGCTATGCACCTTTGATTCAGGGAATGCAAGAACAAGCTGCAGCTGGCTTGCTGACTTCGGGAGAAGCGCAACGCAGGCTTGACCAAGCTGCACTTGATTTGGCTTATGCTGATTATCTGCAACAAGCGACTTATCCTTTTGAGATGCTCAACTTTGCTTTGGGTGCGCTTCAAGGTGTTCCGTATCAAACTGCACAATATGGTTTCCAACAAGGCGTCCAGTATGGCCAAACGCCAAGCCTATACGGTCAAACTCTTGGCGGTCTGGGCTCGTTGGCTTCCGCTTATTATATGAGTCAGAGGACATAAGATGGCTGAAGAAGACAAAGGTGCACTGTCAAATATTGAACAACTCCCTGCGGGTGCATTGCGCTTGTTGGGTGGGCAACAAAGTGTTCAGCAAGCTTCTGAGCTAGCACAAGCATTGCGTCCTGCTCCTAAGCCAATTGACCCTGCTCTTTTATCATTTTTATATTTTAGTCAGATGGCTGCAGAAGCGTCGAAGCCAGGAGCAACATTGCTTGGTTCAGCTTCATCAGCCGCATCAACTCCTGCCGCATATTTACTCAAACAGGCTGAAGAAGAGCGCAAGCGTGAAGAGGGTCTTGGTGCATTGACGGTGCAGCTTGCCACTTTGATGAAGCCTCCGACTGGCACTGGTATTGGTGAAGAATACAAAAAGACAACACCTGTGACTGGTGACGATGGAACAATCAAACGCACAGCAGAAGGTTACCCTGTCTATAATTATAATGTGACGGACACGGCAGGTAATATTCTACGAACTGTGGAAATGCCTGACTTATCCTCTGCCAGTGCATCAAAGCCAATAACACTCTACAATCAATCTGGCCAAGGAAAATTAGTCACTCCAGGGTCTGAAGATTACAATGCTGCACTCGCTGGCACAGGCGAATACATTTACACGACCAAGCCAGACACATCTTTCAAAACAGTTGGCTCCGGAACTTTAGCCAAATATATGAGCAAAGCAGACGCCACTCAGTTCGTCCTGTCTCAAGGCATGGATGAAACAAACGAGAACTTTCAAACGATGGTTGAAACTCTGACTGCCAAAAGCGAAAGTCAAATTGGTCAGCCAATAACCGATGGTGGTGTTTTCTTAGAGGTTGTCCCTCTGGCCAAAGGTGGCGAAGTAATCAACCTTCAACTGACGCCATCCAAATCAGCTGCATCACCATACTTCACAACTTATGTTGAGAAGCGTCTGCCAATCGTTGCCAAGTCCGCAGACACATACAACACAACTGCACGTGAAGTTCTGCCAAGAGTTGACGAAGCCTTGAATCTTTTGCTTTCTGGCGAAGTTGAAACAGGGAAGCTGAATCAGGCTCTTTTGCCTTTCAAGCAAGTCTTCAATCAATCTTTCGGAATAACAGATCCGGAAGTCGTTGGTCTTGAGACTTTGCAAGCAACATCAAACTTCTTGGCTCCCAAGATGCGTCCTGTTGGCTCAGGTTCAACTTCCGATATGGAATTCAGAGCATACCAACAAGCTGCACTTTATCTTGGCAACACTCCGGAAGCAAATTATGTTTCGCTTTATGCTTTCAAAAAGATGGCTCAGAATGGCGTACGTTTGAATCAATTAGAGCAAGAACTTTTGACCTCTGGCGAGTATTCAAATATGCGCGATGTCAATTCTCAACTGAACACATTCGACAAAGGCATTTTCGAAAAATATTCAGGCGACCCGAATGATGAGAAAGAAGTTTTGAAGTGGTATGATTCGCTCCCTAAAGGTGCTGTGTTTATTAACAATGGCATTTTTGACAGCAAAATGCCATACATAATTAAAGGTTGGGGAGAATAATGGCAGGCATTCAACTACCATCAAGCGCAGCAGGTGTCGGAGGGCAAGGAACTTCAACAGCCACGACTTCGGAGCAAGAAGATGAAGTTGGCATCGTTGAAAGAATCGCAGACATTCCGAGTGCTGTCTACAAAGCAGCCACAGGCGAAGGTAAAGAAGTCGAGTTTCCGGACGTCCCAGAAGCCACAGATATTGACAGTGACGATGTTGGCTTTTTCGAAACTTTGATTCCCAATGCAAAAATATTCATGACGAGAGATGACTTCGGCAAAGCTGAAATAATCAAAAACTCATTTGAGGGTGATGAGCGTTTTGGGGGAGTCTACTCGGACAAATTCAACAACCCAATGCTTGTGTGGAATGACAAGCCATATTATATCAACAAGCCAGGATTTTCTGGTCAGGATCTGGGGACATTTGTCGGTGAGATTGCTTCTTATATCCCTGCGATGAAATATGTAGGTGGAGCAAAAGCTCTGAAGAGCACGATTGGCAGAGGCACAGCTGCATATGGCGGGACAGAAATCGTCAAGCAAGGGATTGAAGCTGGAATGACTCCGGAAACAACTCAAGCCAAAGATCGTGATTTGTCAGACCTTGGAAAGGATGTCGGTCTGGCTACAGGGATCGGTGTTGCGGCTGATGTCGTATTGCCACCTGCAGGCAAGGCAATCACAAAAACATTGACAACTGGAGCTAAGACTCTCAGCGAAACATTGCCTTCTCTTCCACAACTTCCGAAAGTTTTTTCTCCAAAGGTCGTCCAAGAGTCCAAATACCCACTGACATCTGGTCAACGCACAGCACCAATCCCAGACCGCAGAGCAGGTCCAACAGAAAAAGTAACAACAGAACTTGAGAGCGAAGATGTTCTGCGTCGCGCTCCAGGAACTGATTCTCAAGCCTCTGACATAATACGTGGATTTGATGAGCGTCAACTCGACCTTATTCGCGAGGATGCTTCTAAGTTGCAATCTGAATTTGGCTCTGGTCGCCCAGAGGTTACAGGGCAAGTTGATGTTCCTGGAGCAGTAGCTGAAGAGACGCAGTCAATCGTCAGTCGTCGTGCTGGGGAGCTCAAGAGCGAGGCAGGAGAAAGCTACAAAGCAGTCAGAGACGCACCTGACCAACCAATCTTGAGTCCAGCAGGCGTTACTGATATGGCAGAAAGGCAAGTGAATGTTTTAAATGAGTTAGGCATCACAGAGCGTCTGATGAACAACATGCCAATCCTCAAAGGTGAGATTTCTTATTTGACTGGGTTGCTCAAAAAAGCAAATGCTGGCAAGCTTGATGAGATGCCTTTGAAAGAGTTGCATGCTTATCAAAAAAGTTTGAATGCTGCATCAAGGTCTGCACAAGCTGGCAGTCCAGAGGCTTTGGCTCTTAGTCGGATGAAAAGCATTGTTGATGAGACTGTTTTTGAAGGCATTGAGCGTGGCTTAATCAGTGGCGACCAAGCTGTGCTTGATGAGTTGCAGAAAGCTACTGGTCTTTACAAAACATACATCGGCTTGACAGGAAAAGCCACTGGCAGAGATTCACAAGAAAAAGCAGCCAGCAGAATTTTAGGGATGTTGACAAACCCGAACTATACACCTCGCCAAGTCGCCAATGCACTTTTCGGTCACAACAAATTCAACCCGAATCAATCAATGAAGTTAGTCCTACAAAAGATGAAGCAATCACTTCCTGAAGAGCAATATGGTGAAGTCATTGCTTTGCTGAAAGATGGTGTTCTTGAAAAAGCCTTTTCAGGGTCAGGCAAATCTGGCGTAACCCGAACAAACATCGTCAACAACTATGATGATATTTTCGTGAAACAAAAGCACATCGTGAATGAGTTGTTCTCTCCAGAAGAATTGAAGCGCATTGCGCAGTTCCGTAATGATGTGATGCCAACTCTTTGGGCTGAGATAAAACTTAATCCATCTGGCTCTGGCTACACAATTCTGTCTGGCTTGGCTCGCTCCGGACTTCTTGAATATACAAAACTCATACCAATCATTGGTCGTGACATTGCTGATGTTGCAGCAGGTGTTCGTGCAAGATCTGATGCACTTAACGCAACTCGTCAATATCTTGACAGGGGAAACAGACCTCTGCTTTCTTCTGCAATATCTGGGACAATCCGTCCACCAGTCGTTTCAGAAGAGCCTGCCGAAACAACAGGTCTTGCGGAAGACCTTTCACCTTCTGCTCGCCAAAAAATAATCGAGGCGATGCAGCAATGATGAGGTCTTGGTTAGGATGCTTGCTGAACTAGCTGCCGCAAACGCCGCATTTGCTGTAATCAAAAAATGTGTTCAAAATGGTCAAGACTTAGCTAATGCTGGAAGTGCAATAGCAAAATTTGTCACAGCCAAAGAAGAGCTCAAAAGAAGGTCTGACAAAAAATCATCAAGAGGTCAAGTCAAAACAGACTTGGAAGAATTCATGGCTCTTGAAAAAATAAAAGAGCAAGAAGAGCAATTGAAGCAAGTTATGATATGGTCTGGTCGTCCAGGACTCTGGAAAGATTGGCAAAAGTTTCAAGCTGAGGCACGCAAATCAAGAAGGGTGCAAGAAGCACTGGCAAAGAAAAAAAGAGCAGAGTTGATTTATACAATTCAGCTGGTCGTTGTTGGGCTGTTTGTGATTGGCTCTGCCATTGCCCTTATTGCTTGGGTGATTTTCTTAAAGGGCTTGAGATAACATCTGCCAAGTCGTCCCAATCATCTCTTGTCATGTTACCTGTTTTTGCCCAAACAACAACTTTGAAAAAATCTTGCTTTGAAGGTCTTTTGTGTATTTTTTCTGCATCTTTGCCATCTATCAGGCAAGTATATGCACGCCCTATGCGTATCAAAATCCAAGATTTACCTTTTTTCTTCCGATAGCCTTGAAGCCACAGAGATTGATTCTGGCGCAAGCCAATGCTAACTCTTGTCTTTGGCCATTCAGGCAGATACTTCAATTCAATCCATCCAGATTCGCCATTGCGAATATAATGTATGTCGGGCATACCTTTCATGACTTTGTTCTCAACACGATACATCTTTAAAGGCAATGAGCCTCTGACTAATGTCCAAAAGTTTTTCTCACTCACTATCTTCCTCCAGGAAAAATGATATTGGGTCTTTCGTAACAACATCTGCCAAGTTTTTCTTTGAACGCAGTGCACGGATTATTTTCGAGTCAATGGTTCTCGGAGTTTCGAGGTCGATGTATGTTACATTGTTTTTGGTGCCGATGCGGTGGCACCTGTCTTCCGATTGCAGCCTGACCTCAAGGTCAAAGCTGTTGGAATAATATACGGCGAAGTCTGCCGCAGTCAATGTCAGCCCTATTCCTCCGGACTGAGGCTGACCTATGAAATAGCGTATGCTGTCATCATTCTGGAATCTGTCAACAGCTTTCACCCTGTCGTCATTGGATACGTCGCCATGATATGAAACTGCTTGTTGTCCAAGAATTTTCTCGATTGCTCGTAAATCTGCTTTGAATCTTGCCCATATGATTACTTTTGAATCAATGTCCTCAAGAATCTCTTTCAGAGCCATGAGGCGAGGATTCTTTTCTTCAATCGGCTTGGGCTCTGTTTCGGTCGGGAACCACCCACACAATATCTGTTGAAGCCTCAAAAGCCTTGTGATTGTTTCCGGAGCATCAATGCGCTCACCATCCAACTCTGCGATAAACTCTTTGCGCATCTCATTGTAGAGTTGTTTCTGCTTTGGGCTCATGTCAACATGGTGACGTTTGTATATTTTATCGGGTAGATCCAAACAGTCTTTTTTTAGAATGCGGAATGAATGACCTTCAATGCTGGTAATCAACTCGTCCATGCTTTGATAGCCGACAATCTGTTTGTTCTCAAAGCCTCCCATGATGCAATATCTAGCTCGGAAAGAATAAAAGCTGTCATAGCCAAGTATGCGTGGATCCAAAAAACGAAACTGTGCGTATATGTCCTCTGGTCCTTTTGTTACAGGAGTGCCTGTCATTATCCTCCGATATTTGGCGAGATTGCCAAATTTAGTTATGGCTTTTGTTCGTTTTGTTCCTGGATGTTTGATGCGGGAACTTTCATCAACCACAAGCATAGCATCATTGCTCAGCAATATCCGCTCCATATATTTGACAGCTGTCTGCGAAACAAATGCCTCAACATTGAATGCAAAAATCTTTAGCCCATCCTCAAAACTCATAACACCTTCAAACCAACTCTTTTGCTTTTTGGGCATTCCGGAGGCATAGTATGCAGAAGCATAATTCATCCAATCAGGCATATGAACAGGCAACTCTTTGCTGAGCCAGTTGCGGTGCACGCCATTGGGAGCAATCACAACAAGCGCAGATATCTTGCCTTGTGCGTAAAGGTATGCGGCATTGTCTATGATTACTTTTGTTTTGCCTGTGCCTTGCTCCATGAGCAGTGCAAAGTTCTTTTTGTCACGCGAGAGATAGAACACTTTGCGTTGGTGGTCAAATGGTTTGGTCTTGAAGTGGTAATCATCCTCAAGAGGCAAGTCGGCATCTTTGTGAGACAGGGTGTGTTCGGACTCTTTCAATGCCCGAATATAATCGTCCAAGATCGGTTGTGCGTCTGGCTCCCAATTTGCATCTGGCCAGCGTTCATGCAAGTGCTTAATGTTTGCGGAAGTCGGGTCAAATACCAAATCACGCCCGACCCACTTTTTGAATCCAGGAAGTCCAGCGATATGTTGCATAGTATTCCCGTCAATATCATCAATGTGGGCTGTGCAGTATTTGCCGTATGCTTTTGTTATTTTCATTCGCCGAACCTATCAATCTCATCATCGTCCTCAAACCTTTTCTTGTAGGCTTGGACACTTCCGTGTTTGTCCAAATCAACGATGTGTGTCACTTTATCAATCTCCACAAAATGAATTTCAACTGTCTGCTCGCAATATTCCTTTGCGGCGTCCAGAACTTTGGCAAGCAAACTTGAACCATTGGCTGTTGTAAAAACTTGGTCGGTATAATCTTCACCGACAAACTCAGAAGCCCATCGCTTCACATCAACAAAGTTGCCGCTTCCGTCAACGAGTGCAAACTCAATTTGAGACTTGCCAGAACCAGACACTGACCAAGATCCATCTGTGTTAAAAAATGAAAGTTGGAAGCCATTGTCCATAAAAATTACTGTTGGGTTTGACATTTCAAAATCCTTTCTGAGCTGTTTGACTGCCTCAAGAAGAGGCAGCCAGAGGCAGTTCCATGTTTTCATGCTCGGGTTCAAATTTAGGATTCTCAATGATGCAATATCCGTGCACCATTTTGTTTTTGTGCTTGGACAACTCCATCCGGATCCACTCAGGGTTTTGGTTGTCGATTGTCAGCATGTCCCGAGTATCAATTATCAAGAAGTGCTTTGTGATGTGCACAGCATAGACTTTGTTGGGTGCGAGGTGCATGTCCCAAAACTTTGACAGCTTGGTCTTGCGCTCCAACTTTTTATATTCGGTCTTGACGCCAAGAGCCTTGCAGCCCTTAACGAAATTTGGGACTGTGATGCCTTTGCAATGACGCTTGCGACGAATGCGCTTGACAGTTTGATATGCTCTCTCGTAACTGCAGCCAGCTACGACAGCGAGAGCATATGGACCACACCATGTGATTCGTTTGTTGCCGATCCAGTCAGTAATTTCACGGCGATTGGGTGTATGTTTTTCAGTATTCATAATAATTTCCTTTCTCAATACTAAGCTGCTTCAAATTTGTTTGCTTTTCTGAAAACGCGGGAGAATTCATTGAGCAATTTGACTTGGTTCTCCTCGTCAGCACTTAAAAATGCACGAGTAAGATGTTCAGCAAACTCGCCGTGAACACCACGCAAAAGCTGTTGAGTTGCTATTGCATTAGGGCGCAAGGCATCAAGTCTGGCTTGTTCTTCCTCTGCCTTTTTACGCTCGCTTTCATTTTCATTATCAAGCTGAAATTGTGCCAAGTCAAATTCAAATTGCTCAAAGCCAACATCTTCTAAAGTTATGTCTAATTTGTTAAGCAAAGACAACTTTATGAAAACAAACGCACCAGTTTCATGAGCTTTGAAGTCAAACAGGTCTCTGCCAAACTCTGCCGAAAAAGTGTCCAGCTTTTGCTCGAACCTTTTTTGGCTAGTGCCTTTTGGTTTCTCACAGTCAAAGAATGCGCTGTCTATAACTTGGTCGCCACGCAAAGCACTGTCGTCACTGTTGTTTAATAATTTCAATAAATCTTTTTTCACAATAAATTCCTTTCTCAGTGGTGTTAGGAGAACTTCCTCCCAACATAATTATTATCTCTTATTTGCCCAGAGAAAGCAACAATTATTTTTGAATAAAGCAATTTTCTTTCTCAATGATATCAAAGGCTTATTATAATTTACGCCATTTTTCTACATAAATCTTACGGAAACCACGCTTGATATTGCCTTTTATCAAATACCAATCTCCCAATCTACCATCCTCAACGATCTGCTTGCCCATCTTGCCGTAATCAAATCTACCAATGGTGCAGATGATTGGACCAGTGTCATCCTCAACAGTGATGTTTAGCCAGAGGTTGTTGCGGTCAACTCTCCGACCACCACGCTTGGCGAGGTTGACAGTCTCATTCATGTCTCGTAAATTTTTCTCTTTCAATTTGCCGAAGAAAACAAATGTTCCAGGATCGTCCGCATCAAGGTCTTGGATGTCAATAATCTTGGAGGCTATCTTATATTTCTCTGGGTCTTTCTTCATGTGACCAAATCTGCGCTCACATTCAAATATGTCATCATATGGTGTTGTGCCTGTGGAGAGAAGATTTTCTTGTCGAGGTGTCAAAGGCTGCTTCAATCCTCTGCGCATGACAATGTCCTCTGCCATTTTTGGTCCAATGCCTTTGATGCCCATGAGTCCGCCAATCAGCTTGCCATCTTGCACCGACCAGTTGATGTCTGATTTGAATTTGTTGTAAGGGGAATATTCGTGACCTTCCCGAACAATCTCTCTGAGCAGACGGACTGCTTGTTCATCGTCCTTGACATTGCGCAAGCATGCTGCTGCAAACTCCAGAGGAAACTTGCTCTTCAATACACAGCACCAATAGCTGACCAGCCCATATGCGATTGCATGAGAGCGATTGAATGCCCATGAGCCCATTGTGTTGATGTTGTCCCAGATCCTTTGTGCTTGGTCTTCCGGAATGTCATTCTCAGCTGCACCAACTTTAAACCTCTCCCAAAAGGTGTCGAAATATTCTTGGCCATATGATTTTGACATTGCCTTGCGGAGTGTTGACACATCTTCCCAAGACAGCTTGCCGACATCTCTGGCGATCGTCATAACTTGTTCTTGATAAACAACAACGCCATTTGTCACCTCTGTAATTTTTTTCGTCATTGGGTGAAGATATTCAACAGGTGCTGCTCCTGTGTGACGTTTGATATATTCGGTTGTGCCTCCAGAGTTGAGTGGTCCAGGACGAGCCAAAGCAGTGATAGCAGCGATGTCTTCGAACTTGTGCACTTTCATTTGGCGTGTCACTGACTGAAGTGCATATCCTTCAAACTGAAAGATGCCAGCATATCGCTCTTTGTTTAAAATATCAAATGCCTTCTCATCCTCAAGAGGATAATACAAAAGCTGGTCGCGACTCCAACCGACTTGGTCAAGCACATCTTGAAGGACAGACAGAGTCCGCAAACCCAATGCATCAATCTTCAGCAGGTTCAACTCTTCCGCATCGATTTTATCAATCTGGGCTGCACCTGATTGATGGTTGACTGAACAGTAAAGGTGAACAGGCTTCTCTGTAACGATGATGCCTGCAGCGTGCACCCCATTGTGGCGTGCATGGTTTTCCATCTCAGCTGCGATTTTCATCTGTGGATATTTCTCAAGCACCTGTCGCCCAACATCCAATTCATTGAATGTGTCAAGTATGCAAAATGCTGCACAAGAGTCACCAGTGCTACGTTCAATGATTGCACCTTTGAGGTCGTTGACTTCCCATGGTGGGATGCCTAGTTCTTTGGCAACTTCGCCGATTGTTGATTTGGCTTTATAGCGAGAAACTGTTCCGAGATGTGCAACTTTTTCCGAGCCATACTTTTGCCTGAGGTAATCAAAAACCATTTCCCTGCGATCGTCCTGGAAATCAATGTCAATGTCAGGCAGATCTTCACGAGTTATGTCAATGAATCTCTCAAACAGCAAATCATGAACAATTGGGTCAACATCGGTTATGCCAATCAAATAGCAAACCAATGAGCCAGCCGATGAGCCGCGTGCTGGTCCAACAAGCATGCGCTCTTTTGCGAAACTAATCATGTCCGCAATCACAAAGAAATAATCCTCAAATTCTTTTTGTGCAATCATATCAAGTTCGCGCTTGAGGCGTGCTGCATACACTTCATCAGACAAGTCGATGTTTCTGGCCAATGCACCAGCCTTGCACATTTCAAGCAAACTTTGCGGGGAGTTGAATGAAACATTCTTGGCTTTTGGCAAATCAACTTCGCACATCTCTGCGATGAGATGGGTGTTCTTGATTGATTCCTCTGTTGCCCAAGGCACAGCATCCATAAACTCCCATTCGTTTAGGATGTGCATTGGTGCGGTGCGGTCTGTCCTGCCTCTACCAACCAACACCTCGTAAGCCTTGCGGTCGCGCACAGATGGGTAAAAGTTGTCACTGGTTGCAACTGGCTTGAAGCCTTTTTCCTCGCAAAATTCAAGAGCCTTGCGGGAACTCATCGGGTTGAATTCAATGAACAGAGAATCTTTCTTGGCAACTGGGAGCATGCCCCATTTTGGGTTTGTTCCTGAGAAAATTATCACATCGTCAGATATGTCGAAAAGATCTGAATACCCGAGCCGAGGAATGTAATAAAAGTTTTGTTTGCTGGTTGAACGTGTAACCAGTTCGTATATCTCTCGCATGCCATTATTGCTGCGAGCAATGAACGACATCATTGATTCGGATTGCCTTGTGCGCTCTGTTGGGTCATTGACAACTCCAATCTCAACGCCAAAGATAGGCTTCTTGCCTGCATCTTTGCATGCCTTGTTGAAGTTTACATGCCCCCAAGTTCCAGTGTCGCATATCCCAACTGCATCGCCTTGAGCATTGCTCAAAACTTTGTCAAGTGGTCCATAGGCTTTGCGGAAAGAATATTCCGTGCGAACTTTCAAATTAAGCATTGCTGATGACCCACCATATGAGCCAGCCCAGTGCACCTGCTACTGCTGCTGTTGCCATTTTCTTTTCACCTCTCTCAATGCCTGTTTCATTGACAATCTATTCCGACTTTCATTTTGCATTTGTATCGCTTTTCTGCGCATACGACGCTCATGTGCTATGTCTTTCATAAGTGACCTTCTTTGTTGTACCACTTCAAAACTTCAATCGTTGCCTCAATGTCTGCTGTTGCGCGATGAGCACCGATGTGCTTCTGCCCTGTGACTTCTTCATAAATCTCAGACAACTTGCGCTTTACACCCCAAACATTCTCCCCGACCTCAACAGTGCATACATGCTTGTATGGCCAAGGGAATGAAGTCATCTTATCAATGCGCTCTAACTCAAACCTTAACACTTTGCGGTCAAAACTCAAGTTGTGTGCACACATCGTGCTTTCTCCAAGAAACCAATCGCACAAATCTTTGTAGTGTGCTATGAATGGCTTTTTCCCAACCAACATGTCATCACTGATGCCAGTGATTTTTGTGATGACTGGGTCAAGGTCTTGTCCAGGATTGCACAAAAACTCCATGCGGTCAATCTCGTTGAAATCTTCATCAATCTTGATGCCACCAAATTCAATAACCTTTGGCTGCATGTCAAGGTCAGAGCCTTCCGCTTTGGGCAAACCTGTGGTCTCTAGATCAAACACAATCATTGGGATTTTCCTGAATCAAGTGACTCAAGGATGAAAGCATACACCCCCAAGTCGTGCACGGAGTCCAAGTGTCCTGCTGGCCAGTTTTGAGCGTAGCGAGTCAGCTTGGCTACAATCATATTGACGACTCCAAATCTGTTGTGCTGTTCAATCGTTTTCAATTCAACACCATTCGGGAACAGAGCCATCATTACTTTGCCGTGCTGAAGATAATTATCGCCATATGTTTTGTTGCGCTCTTTGAATGTCTCAAGTGCATCCTCAATACAATCAATCGGCTTCTTCTGATTCTTTTTCCTCATAACCTTCTTGCCTTCCTTGTTCAAGCCCATGTTGCTTGCCTTCGTCATAGCCTTTTTGCCAATGCTCTTCCATCTTGTCAACTATCTTATCATTGCCATAGTCTTCGAAGAAGTCAACAATCTCAATCAGCTTATCTCTGAGAGTTGGTCGCACATCAAAAATGCGTGCAACCTTTTCCCCTTCAATCTCTAAATCATTGCCAATAATGTTTATCTTGATTCCCATTAGTAGCCTCCTGAAGCGACTTGAAGGCAAGTCAAGCCTTCTCCTCGCCACATGTTAACGACTGAGTCCCTGTCCTCAAGGACAAACCAAACTTCTTGATAGTCAATGTGCTTCTCGAGAAGTTTGCGCTTGCAGTCGTCGTCTGATGATTTGTCACCCTTGGGGCGCATGATTAGTTTATCAAATGGAACCTCATTCAAAACCAGCCACTTGGCTGTGTCGTTGTAGTAACTGTCATCTCGGGCGGTCATGATAACTATTTCAGTCTCATCATCTCTTAGCCCACGCAATATATTGCACACATTTTGAATTGGTGTGTCTTGCATTCCTAGAGAATTAAAAGTTTCATAGTCGCCAGATTTCCAGTGCTTGACACGATGACCATAGTCTGAAAGTGTTCCGTCGAGATCTGAAATGATTATGCGCTTGCCCATGCTGGTGACTCCGTAAATTTGTATGTTCCATTTTGAATGCGACCAATCTTTTCGCCAACATAGTAGTTCCGATATGATTGGACGGCATCTTCGCACTTATATTCCTCAGGCATCCCAAGATGAGGGTCTGTGAATTCAACATATGGGATATTTTCCGGAAACTTATTAAGGGCAGGAATAAGTGCCGCGTGGTTGTGATTTACTGGCTCTTTCTTTTTGGAGCCGTAGCGTTTGTAATATTCTTGCGCCAGCTGGGTTACCATTAACAACAGCCAATCGTAATTTGCAGCTGATTGTCTTACCCATTGGGAGCAAGGGTGGTGCTGATAGCCCATCGGGAACATGCCAACCTCATCAGCATAATCATTGCCATCCAAAAATCTGTGCGCATTGCAAAGCATAAGCACAGACTCTGAAATCATCTTGTATGTATGCACATCGCAATGAGACTGTGCGGCGATGACAGGATCTTCATCTAAGTAAAATATGTTCATCTGTTTTGTTCCTTTCTCAGAGGGATTATTTTACGCCAAGCCCAAGCGTTTTAAAAGTCTTTTTATGCGAGCCAAGATGCCATCTGTCTCTCGCACGATGTTGTCAACTCTGCGTGCAGCTTTCTCATAACTGTCATTATATTGAACAACCTCAGCATAACCTTTGACTGCTTCTGGTCCAATGCCTCGCTCTTTTGAGCGAACATAAACGATGTAGCTAACTTGGTTCTTGGTAATTTTATGCTTCTTACCAATTTCCGTAACTGTCATTTCTGAGAACAAATAGTCCTCCATAACTTTCATGATTGTCTCATCATCATACTTAACTTTTTTGGCCATAACGATTCCTTTCTCTTATGGGTTAAGTGCTTTGCCCATGGATGGGGCAGCCCACTCAGTTGGTGTCAAAAATGGTTCAGCCCATGGGTGAACCTTGACAATTTCTTCAACCATCTTCTTGAACACCTCTTGATATTCACCCTGAGCACGTGGGCTCAAGCGCGACTTAGCCATCTCACTCAAAGTCCTCAAATTGAATTTGGCAACGATGTTGGTGCAAATGTTTGTTGGCAAAATTCCGCGAGCATCCTCAGCTGGGACGTGCTCACGCAACTTCTGATAGTAATCATTTATTGCTGCCATGCATTGATTGTAGAGAACCCATGCCTCTGGATTTTCTTCAACACGTGGTGGCGTATAATATTCAAAGCCTGACATATCAACTGTGCGCTGAGACTGTTGGGCATATGATGCTTGGCGAGTCCGAACAAACTGATGGGTAAATCCACGACTGACATCTCTGATGTTGAATGTGTAGTCAATGAATTCCCAAGAGGATCGGATTGTGTTGAGCATATAATCCAACTCATCCTGCTTCTTGTCCCATGGCCAATCCTCAATCTTTTTGTATGCATCGTCGTCGTTCATCAAACGTGTGTTCTTGGTGAACAACAACAGGTCAACTGCATCACTTGTACAATTTATAAGTTCCACTTTCATCTTCATTCCTTTCTCCAATTATCGGCATGCATGCCGCAAAATCCCCATCTGAATGGGAGTTGTGGTTGATGGCTCTTTGTATGCAAGCCATCGGACTTTTAAACCAGCGAGCAGTATGAATTTTCATATCATGACCTTCGCTGTGCTCAAAAATAAAAAGCACATAAAGCATCTTCAAAGTCATTCTTTCACCTTGTGCATCTCTCGGACATAATTTGACCTGAGATTAATGAAGTTCTCTATGTGCTGAATGTCTGTCACAACATCATCAAGTAACAGCTGGCGCCAAGTGGCAAACCTGCCGACAGAATAGATGTTGTATTTTTCCGTCATCTCGTAAATGAATTCTTTGCGAAGTGCTTCATCAATTGGGCGGATCTTGCCATATTTCTGGCTTGAGTTTTTCAAATTGACCAGCTTATTAGCTGCGATGCCAAAGTCCTCACGCAATGCAATCATTGTGTGCTTGCCTGTGTTGGTTGTTGGTTCGCGAATGAATTCAGATATTACAACATTGCCAATAACTGATATGCGATATTGGTCGGTCAATGGGTCGGGGTAATAAATGGTTTGGTAAACATCGCACTCTGGTTCATCAATGGTTGCGGTCTGCGTCCATATCTGCTGGTGCGGAAAGTTAGGTATGTTTGACCAGCCTACAATTTTCATCAAAGCTGGCATTGGGATTGTAGATATGATTGGTTCCTCTGGCCAAGACCATGCTTGCCTATGAAGGTTGATTGAATCAATAGTCAACTCAGATTCATATTCAATATCTATGCCGACACTCATGCGCTGAATCAAATCAAGCGGAGCGATGTATCGGTCAACTGAATCAAGGTTGTTAATGGATCTGCTCAAAATTGAACCAGTCACTTTTTGAGAATACATGTTTGATAGTTGAAGGTCGGGTGATGTTGTCAACCGCCCATCATATTTGATTGCTTTGTGCACCCTAACCTTGCGGAAGGGGATGGCGCAAGCCGAGCCAACTCTGTCAGACCTGAAGCGCAAAAGTGCACTCTGGTTGTTCGGAAGATCGCTTTGCGCCTCCATAACTGTCGGCGAAAATTTCCGGAACATATTAGCTGATAAGAGTCCAGCCAGACCTGCGCCATATATCAACATCAGTCAATAACCTCCACATGACCTTTTTCGATGTCCCACTTCAAGTCATTGAGGCGACCACCTTGCTCGATGTATGATTCGAAACTGATTGGTGCACCTGCATTAATCAGAATCCCCATTGAATGAAAGCCATGAGTTGCTTCACGACGAGGGTTGACTGTGCATAATGACTTCAATATTTTGCCTGCGTAGCTTGATTTGCGTTTGCTGACTGGTTTGTCATTTACAGCTTCTGTGTTGATGGCTTGTGGTTCGGTTTCCTTCTTGCCGAAGCGAAGCATCTCACCAAGTGCCTTCACTGGTTTGCTTTCCATGTCTTTTTCCTTAAATGGTGTTTGTTCAATTTCAAGGTCTGAAGCAATTTTGAAGATTCGCTCACAACCAACTTTTTTGCTTTCAAATCTTTCAATTTTGCGCTTGGCGTTTGCATTGTATGCTTCAACCAAAACATGCATTGTTGTATTGCGATCTTGCAAAAGTTCTTCAGCTGAATCAAACAGGATTCTGCCGTTACCCATTTTGTGGGCAACCTCACGGGATGTGTATTTAAGCAGGCGTCCTGCTTTGATGTCAATTGCTAGTGTCATTTAATTTCCTTTCTCAAATGCGGGAAACTTTTCCCGACACCTTTATTATCTCTTATTTTGCACAAAAAGAAAAGCATTTTCTTTCTCAATGATATCAATAAGTTATGACCTGCTATACATTTTGTGCCAGAGCCAAGATTTGAATCTCGACAATTGCTGCGAATATTTTATCATGAACCAACTGTTCCAAAACCAATGTTTATATCTCATAATTTTTTAGCGTCCTTGGCGCAACTAAATGCAGCGACTCTTTTGCCCTTGTCACTGCCACATACCATACTCTATTTTCCTCGTCTGTGTGAGATTGCTCCCAGCTTAATTTTCCCATGTCTGTCAGCAAAGCCACATGGTCAGCTTCACCACCTTTGGATTGGTGGATTGTCGAGATTGTTATGCGTGGCTTTGCTTTGAACTTTTCTCCATTGCGCAAGCAAGAGCGCAAATATTCTCGCTCCTCCGCATTGATGCGCTTCAAAATATCCATCCAATTAAAGTTGAGGTGTTCAGTTGTCAATCCCAAATCATTCACAAAATACATTGGCAGATTTTCAAGAGTTGGTTCATTGGGCAAAAACTGCGATATGTTCTTTGCATCTGTGACTGATAGTGGCTCGCCTTTGCGCAACCTTTCCCAACTGGTGATGGCTTCGGTCTCATCTGATTCGAGAGAAGACTTGCCATCTTTGTTGTATGCGTAACCTTGCTGGCGCAGAGACTTCTCAAACCGAGTCATCAAATATCTTGAGCGAGACAAAAGCATCCATGTTCCTAATTTTGAAAAATCTATTTGCTGTTCATCAGAAACATATGCCACTTGTCCATTGTCTGTTCTTGGTGACCATGGCTTAGCATATCTATTTTGGATCCTGCTTAGGATTTTGAAAGCCAGCTTGTGGACTTTGCGTGGGATTCGGAAACTTTGAGGCAGTGTGTGCTTGTCACCTTTAAGGCTCAAAAATTTTGTCACATCTGCACCAGCCCACCCAAAGATCGCTTGGTCATCATCGCCAGCTATGTAAATCTCTTCAGCGAGGGAGGATGCCTTGATTGCCATGCGATATTGAAGCGAACTCAAATCTTGCGCTTCATCAATGATGCATATGTCCACAGGCAATGGTGAATTGTATTTTGCGAGCATGTCCGTAAAGTCCAGAAGCCCACTGTCTTCTTTATATTTTTTCAACGACTCTGAATATTGACGCACTGCATGATAATTCAAATCAGAAGTGTTCGAATATCTCCACTGCTCATCCAAAGACCTCAATCCCACCCTAGCTAAAGAGTCAACTCTTGAACATTTGTCGCCGAGACCGAAGCCAGTATGCAAACCTATTTGTTCGTCGTAGATGCCTTTGAACTCGATCCCCATGGCTTTGCCTATTTTGCGATAGTGCAAGTCTGTCATGACTTCATCACGCTGCAAGCCCAACTCTTTGAATGCCAGAGAATGAAGCGTCCGGAAATATGGAAACCTATCCTCATCAAAACCGAACTGTGCCATTGCACGCTCTTGGGCTTCGTATGCTGCTTTGCGGGTGAATGCCAAGTAAGCAATCCTCTCTGGAGGCACTCCCCGATTCAAAGCATCCTCAACAATTCGTAAGAGTGTTGTCGTCTTGCCTGTTCCTGGTGGTCCAAGTATGATTGACACACGCTTCATTTCACGCCATCTTCTCTGTTCAAAATATTTGGGTCAATGTCCTCTTCAAAACTCCAAACAACAGGAAAGCACGCAGCATATGTTGAATCAACATCAGTCGCCTTTGAATTTATCTCTTGAGCCTTTATCATGCAAGAAACAGCATCAAGCCTCAACTCTGCCTCCATCAACATCATTTCTGACTCAGCACTAAATGTCACACCAGAAAAGAGCACCAATATGTAAATATATTGAGTCATTTTGATTTCACCACCTCATCATTAACCAACCTCAAAAGTCCATGGCAAGAGCCACAGTAAACTTGGTTGGGCTTATCATCGTAAACTCTACCACGAGTCATCTGACCACAAAAGTCACAATCAATATATTCTTCGTAAAAATTTTCGTATTCACCACTAAATGTCATTCTTTTTCCATGCGCTTTTAATTTTCTTGTCTATTGAATGTTTGATGTTGTTGCTAAATTTTTTCAGCCTATCAACATTGAAAAATGTTTTTGTCGGGAAATTTCCGTGCGCTGTCAGCTGGTCAATATCGTAAATCAAATTTGACAAATCTTGTTCTGTCAATTCATCAAAAATCTCTTTGATATATTTTTTCTCGAATCCTGAAATATAAGTTGGCATTACATAAACTCCTCCGAAACATTTGTTGGCAATTCTAAATCCTCATCATCAAAGAAATCAGGAGCAGGAACAGACCAGACTTTTACTGCTTTACTTTTGATTCGGAATGTTTTTCTGTCACCGCCAAGATTCCGCAACCATGACCACACTTGGTGCTGGGAAGGATATCTGAAGCGGCGAGCCTCAAGGTATATGAACAGATCTTCAGAGCGGAAATATACTTTGCTTTCATCGGTGTCGTGCCATGGCTTGGCATTCATTATCTCATCACGATGGCGTGCTTGGACTTTGCCTGTCAAGAATGAGTCAAGCATCTTTTCAAATTGTCCTTGTGGACTGGCATCGTCTGGGTCTTGAATCACCTCAACAGTATTCAACAATTCATTGATTCGAGATTCCCATTGAACTGCTGGCATGACATTGGGGCATTTGTTCAACTTCTCAACACAAAGTTTTTGCAGCTTGCGCTGGTCAAGCATTTGCTCAGTTGTCACTTCAATGCGCTCGCCGCCAATTTCAACATACCAACGCACTGACGATCTGTTCTCAGTTTCATATTTGGTGATTGAAGATATTTCGATGGCAACTCCGGAAAATGTTCCTCCAACTCCAAACTGGCGAGTCTTGCATTTGTTTTTCTCGCAGTAGTTGCAAATAGGTGATTGTTTGCATGTGTATGCGTAATCTTTTTTTGAAACTGATTTGATGAGTCCATTGACCTCACCACTGGGAAGTGGTTCAGGAAGATTCTCATAATTGAAACGCATGAGGTCTTCTTGCCAATCGTCTGGATTTTTCTTGCGGTAATAAACGCCCACATTGAACAAAGAAATGTTTCTGCCACCTTCTGGAAAGCCCATTGTCATTATGTGTTGAAGGCATGGTGGTCCATCGTCAAATAAATTTATCAACTCTGGCTTGAATGCTTCGAGTTGTTCGTAGGTGACACGCTTCTTCTCAGCCAGATCCAAAAATTCTTTCAGCTTCAGTTTTTTGCCTTCATGAATTGCATAACGCTCAGATTCGTCACCACCCCAATATGCTAGGTTTATCCAGTTGCCTCTGTCACGCTCATTGGCACGAGTTATTTGCTTGGGGAAAATCTCAGCCCCACCATAGCCCAGAGATGCCGCAAATTCATTCAGCTTGTTGACCATATCAATGGCTGCAATAGCTGGTTCACAAAATAAATAAAGGTGCGCACCACCCGACTTACTACGGCACATCACCAATGGAGTTTCACGAATCTTTTCTTCTAATTCTTCAAGGGTGTGCTTCAGTTTGACTTCGCCACGAATGTCAACGTCAATCACCCCAAAATTGCATGAGTTGTCTTGCCTCAACATAATGATGCCGAGGATATAATCTTTACCTTCAAGGTGTTCAGAGTAGTGGACTTTTGTTGCTGGTTCGCTAAGTGTCAGTGCACGCCCAGACATCTTTCCGTCTGCTTCTTCTTGTTGGACTCTGTATTGTCCATGTGCCAACTCATAGCCACGGAACAAGTCCATAAATCTTTTTATGTTGTCCATGATTGCCTCCAAAGAATAAAAGGGGAGGTGGCATAGGAGAACCACCTCCCCAAACCGACTACATTACTTCTGCGTCGGATTCTTCATCAGCAGTCTCAGGTGTTGCTTGGACTTGGTTGTCAGCAATGCGCTGACGGAAATCACGAGCAGCCATATAAATATCTGCGCCATTGGGCAGATTTTCAAGGATGCCACCAGACTGTGCGTCATACATCATTTTGATGTCCCACCCAAACCAATGTCCGTCGTCGTTACTTTCTGGGACAGTCGTCAAAGTGTATGATGTCCAGAACATTGCTGGATTGATTGAGCCATTTCCATTCGGATGTGGGATGCTCAAACGATTTATCATTGAGTTCCAGCGTTTGGACTTTTTCAATTGACTTTTGTTCATAGAAATGAGTGCAGGATAAAATCCATCTTTGTTCACAACAAAAACAAAATATTCACCATTGGTGATAATCTCATTGCCATCTGGGGTAATGTGAATGCCTTTGACATTCTCACAACCTTCAAGACACTTGCTATCAGATCCATGGTCTGTGACGATTCCTTTGCGGTCGGGCAACCATTCAACATATGCTCTGCGATAACTCACAGGAACAACTGTGATGCCCTTTTTGCCATCAATCACTGACTTATCCACATTCTCAAAAATCTGACCAGCCTTTGAATTTTCAATGTATTCGGGCTTGCCTTCAATCAGCTGCTTGCTCATGCTTTGCAGTATTGAGATGCGGGGAATCATCATGTCATCTTGCGTCATGTTTTCGGCAGCTGTGCCAGCGTCCTCAAGCAGCAAGGATGGATCGATTGCGTTGGTTACGGCAGTCGCCTTCTTTTCAGCGACCTCAGTCTTTTTCGTTTCAGCCATTTCAAGTTACCTCCTAATGTTGGCTCTACGACCTTCATACAATTTGAAAAGGTCGTGGGGAATGTTCTTGCCAGCTTCCAACTGCTCACGGATGTAAGAGTTGAGCGAGGCAGGGTGCACTCCGATGTTGCGTTTGTAAAACATTTTGCGGTCTTGCAATTCTTTCACAAACTGGTTGCATTGGTCGTCTTCTTCACGACCAAACTGAACTTCGACATTGCTCTTAATGAGTGCGCCAGCACCTTGTTCCCGTAGGTAATCAAAGCACTGCTCTTGTCTAAGTTGCATGCCTGCTTTGTCCATGTCATCTTTGCATCTGTCGATTGCAGAGTTGGATGGAATTGAACCAGACACTACTTCTTTGACTTCGACTTTTGCGCCATTGGTAAGAGTGAAATCTCTTATGTTCAGTTCTTGCATTAGGTCAGGCAAGTCCTGTTCGGCTATTTGCGTCAAAGCCTGCTTTTTTGCTTTCACTTGCTTTTCAAGATCCACAATCTCATTTTCGAGATCGTGCATCTTTTGAGCGAGGTCAGCGACTGCACCAAGTTCGTTGGATGCTGGTGCCACATCCTCAAGCAGATTGATACTCATCTTTATCTACCTTTCTCAGTTCCAAGGCTACAGGCATATACCACCCTTTGCGGCGATCCCTTTCACCTTGCTCGTTATTGCGCTCCCACCTGAGAACGCGTACAATTGGTGACTGCTCGCTGGCAATCATGCATGCAATCATGACAGCGATTGGGTCACCACCTCCTGGCCAAAGAATATAATCCTCTGGTCCGAAGTCCTTCATAATCCGACGTGCCTTTTGAACTGCTGGTCCAGGAAGGAACTGCGGTCTGTCGTTGGCTTCAAAAATTACTTCAAGCGAACCATAACGACTGGCGTCAGACAAATCTGGAGTCCAACCGAACTTGTTTTCAATTGGTCGGTTGACTACGAATACTTTGGGCATAATTATCCTTTCTCAATTTTTCAGAAGCTTGGCGTCAAAATATCCTGCAAGAGCAGTCCAGTGGTCTGTGTCATCATCTTCATCATCGATGTGAACAATTGCCAATGGGTCAATTGATTCATTCAGTGAATCGTTAACAGCCAACACAATCTCTTCAGTCATTTCATTTACCTCCCCAATCACTGCAGTGAATTCTATGCCACATGATGCGCAGATGTAGTTGCATATTACATGGTCTGCGGTCTGTGTTGATTTGGTTTTGGTCAGCTCGACTGAATTACAGTTGACACATTTCAACATTTGGCTCCTTTCTCAAGTATGCTTACTATGCCCCAAGTCGGTTGCCGAGGCAAGAAGAATTTTTCAAAGAAGACGACTATCGGTGATTTTTCTTATTACTATAAGGAAAATATTTCAAGAAAAAAATTTTAATCGCAAAAATTTCTTGATTTGTGGTTTCGTTGGTTTCGGGTTGTGAAATGTTCAAGGATTACAGGAGATTGCTGGCGAAACCAGTCTCAAAAGTCTGGGGAAACCGAAACCAGAGTCTGGAAACTTTTTTGTTGCGGTGTTACTTTTTTGTTGCCTTTTCCGAAAAAATAAGAGATAATCTTATTAGTAAGAGAGGTGGCTCTCTTGCGCTACTGAGAAAGGAACCAAATATGTATACTGTTTTTTATATCAAGACCACCAAGACCATGAGAACTCATGAAGGTGAAATCATGGACTTCGGTGAAGAATATGTCAATGTTGAGGAATCTGTTCAGCGTGGCAAAATCTACGACTCAATCTCTGCTGAGCGCGGCTCTTCTTTTTCAAATGAGAAAGATGCCCAAGACGCGATAACAAAACTCTCCGCAGTTGACCAAACCAAACTCGGAACAATCCTTCACACATTCAAAGTTGAAGCAATTGATTATGAGTTTGCTAACCTGCAGATGTTTTCCGACTGCAAGCCTTTTGAGATTGTTCGGGTTGTTTCCGACAAGACCATTGAAGTTCGCCCGATGATTGCAGAAAGAGACGAAGACTTTGCTCCAGAGTTTGTTCCTGGAGGCTTCGCTGGTCACTGCATCAATCAAGGCGAGCAAACTTGGATCTACAGATCTGCTCCGGAAGCAGAAGTTGTCCGCATGCGCTTGGGCAAGAAAGGGTGGAAGTCCTGCTATGGTCGCCATACTCTTTCTCAAGAGCCATACAAATTTCATGATTACAACTTTTAGGAGGGTGGCATGAGTATGGATGCAAAAGACAAACTCGAATGGATCGAAAATATGTTGGGTGCGGGCATGACTGTCCGCATCACACATGGGCGAACTGCTCACGACATACTTCCGCCAATATACAAGAAGTGGCAAGAAGATGGTCACCCCATGCTGAAAGTTGAAAAGGCGAGAGGTTTCAAGCTTGAGTCACTTTGGCTCCGGAATGGCAACAAACATCTCTGCATTGACTTCAGCAGAATATCAGCATTGGCAGTGGGGTGAGTCATGGCAGTTAAATTTATGAAATTATTTCTTGAGATGTCAGCCATGGCTGTTGTCGGAACATTGATTGCTGTTTTGATTGTCGAATGGCTTTCTGGTTGTGGTGAGGTAGAATATTTTGCCGATGGGACTTGGCGCACATATGATTGCGTTTTTGTTCCATATGAAGTTGAGGAGGGCATCTGGGATGAAGGACACATACAATAGTGTAGCAATTCAGCCCACCTGTGAAATCTGCGGAGAAGAAGTTGATGACACGCTTGAGGTGATTTATGTCTCGAGTTCTCTTGCTGATGTCATTTGCAAAATTTGTTCATTGCTTGGACCATTCAGAGGTCTGGCAACTGGTCAACATCATATGCGAGCAATGAACCAGAAGCTGAAAGAAATGAAACAGAAAAAGCTTGAAGATGAGGAGGAAGAAACAAAATAATCTTCAAAACGAATCGACACATTTATTGGCCAGAAAATGAGACTATCGATAAAGCAGTCAAGTTTTCTGGTCTTTTGTTTGCCAGAAATTTGTTACGTTTTGTTCTTGCTTTTTGGTAAAAAGTCAAGCATAATTGTTGACAGTTATTTTGTTTCCTGATACGGAAATTCAACAGTTTGGAGTATCAAAAGTGCCTTCAGAGACGCGCAACAAGAGCAGCAAAAGACGAGCAGCTAAAGTTCAAGTTCAAAGACCAGTGAACGATGGACCACCAGTTAAGCCAGAGATGTGGGATGGCAAATTCAAATCAGTTGAGCCAATGAAGAATCAAAAGAAGCCACGCACAAAGCCATACAAATGGAATCACCATGCAACAATCAACTGGATTATGGGTCAAGCAGATCCTGTTGGCTTTTTGACAAGTGTCATGACAGGCAAAGAGATATTCCCTGTTTATTCGCAGTCCGAAGATGGTTCGGTTGAACATCTGGGCAAAATCGGAGCCGATCCTGAGCTAAGGATTATGGCTGCCAAAACACTTCTTGGGAAATGTGTGCCTGATTTGAAGGCAGTTGAAGTTAAAGCCCAAGTTGAAGAAAGAAGGGTGCTGGACATCAGCAAGCTGAGCAACAATGACCTCACAGCAATTGAAAGAGTTCTTGAACACGCTATCATTGACGCAAGTGAAAGCGGAGAAGATGAGGAGGAGTTTGAAGCACTTCCTCACCGAATCATGGAACACGATTGAGCCAGGACGTGATTTCCACGACAACTGGCACATCGATGCAATCTCCGAACATTTGCAAGCAGTTGTTGAAGGCGACATAAAAAGATTGATAATAAATGTTCCCCCAAGGCACATGAAATCAATTGCTGTTGCAGTCGCATTGCCAGCATGGGCATGGACAGTTGACCCATCAAAAAAGTTTCTGTTCGCTTCATACGCTCAATCACTATCGGTGCGTGACTCTGTCAAATGTCGTAGGTTGATTGACTCAAATTTTTACAGAGCGCATTTTGGGGAAACATTCAATTTGACAACAGACCAAAATCAGAAGCAGCGTTTTGAGAATGACATGTCTGGTTACAGGATAGCAACTTCTGTGGACGGTGCACTTACTGGTGAGGGTGGTGATATTATTGTCATTGACGATCCGCACAATGTTCGTGAAGCAGAGTCCTCAACAGTTCGAACCTCTGTCCTTGAGTGGTGGGACCAAGCAATGCAGACTCGTCTCAATGACCCACGCACAGGTGCATTCATTATTATTATGCAGCGTGTTCACGAGAATGATTTGACAGGACACATATTGGCCAATGAATTTGAGGACTGGGATCATTTGTGTTTGCCTGCTCGTTATGAGATTGGTCATCCGACGCCATCTTACTCTTCACTAAACTTCTCCGACCCAAGAACAAATGAAGGCGAGTTGCTTTGGCCATCGCGCATTGACGAACGCACACTTGGCAATCTTGAGAGGTCGCTTGGCAGTTATGCATCGGCAGGTCAGTTACAACAGCGACCAATGCCCAAAGGTGGTGGCATATTGAAAGCAGAGTGGTGGGAGCCATGGGAGGACGATTATCTTCCGGAGATTGAATATGTTCTTCAGTCTTGGGACACTGCATTTTCGACCAAAGAAAAAACATCATACTCTGCTCGCACAACATGGGGTGTGTTCCGCAGGAATGGTCAAATAAATGCAATTGCAATGGACATGTGGTATGGAAGAGTCAGTTATCCTGAGCTCAGGCGCATCGCTCAAGAAGCATATTATGAGTATGACCCAGATGCAGTATTGATTGAGAAGAAGGCTTCTGGGCAAAGTTTATTGCAAGATTTACGTATGGCTGGCATCCCTGTAATCGAGTATATGCCTGACAGAGACAAAGAAGCACGTGCTCATGCAAGTAGCGCATTGTTAGAAGATGGAAGAATTTGGTTTCCATCGAACAGAAAATGGGCTAAAAATTTAATAGATATATGTGCTGCCTTTCCAGCAGGTGATAATGACGATATAGTAGACACTTGCACTCAGGCTTGGTTAAGGTTACGCAAAGGTTGGTTTGTTACACACTCCGACGATTATGAGGAAGATGACGATTTTCCAAGAAAGAGGATAAATTTGTATGGCTGAGGATCCTATCACCAACGAAAATGTCGCACCGATGTTTGCTGATGGTGCACCCGCAGACGACTTACAAGTTGAACAATTGAATGAGAATGAAGTCCTCGTTGGCGACCCGATGCTTGACCTTGTTGAAACAACACCTCAAGAGTTTGATGCAAACTTAGTTGACATTATTGACGCGAGAGAACTTGGTCGCAAGGCTGATGACCTTGTGCGGATGTATGAGACCGATCGTGCTGCCAGAGCAGAGTGGGAGATGCGTTACAAAGATGGGCTCAAGACACTTGACCCTGATGGTGGTCTTGATGAATCAGAAGATGAGCGAGCGACACGCGGACTGAGCACAGTGGTTCACCCACTCATCTCCGAAGCAGCAACTCAATTCAATGCACGAGCCATAGCAGAACTTTACCCTTCTGGTGGTCCAGTAAAAACAGTCATTGTCGGTGAGCCAAACGAAGAAACAGAAGAGCAGGCTCGTCGTGTTCGTGATTTCATGAATTATCAAATCACACAAGAGATGCCTGAGTATTTCCCAGATCTTGATCAGATGTTGTTTCACCTTCCTCTGGTTGGTCACACATTCAAAAAGGTCTGGTGGGACGAGGACAAAGATCGCCAGTGCTCCCAATTTGTCAAAGCTGAAGATTTTGTTGTCGCTCCGGAAAGCCGTGACCTTTCCTCTGCTCTTCGGTATACACAAGTTATCCGATTGCCCAGAAACGATTACAATCGTTATGTTCAGGCTGGTTGGTATAATGCAATTGAATCCTCTGGCGAATCGGTTGACCCATCAGGCGACGTGACAGCGACCATTGAAGGTGTTGACCAGTATGCGGACGACATCAATGACGAAGTTGTAACATTGCTTGAGATGCACGTCTACGAAACATTTACAGATGTTGATGACCAGACCGACGACCCAGACGACGAGACGCAAGTAAATTTGCCTTATGTTGTCACCATCGACTATGAAAATGAGAACATAGTAAGTGTTCGCAGAAATTGGAAAGAAGGTGACGACCGCAATCACAGACGCGACTGGTTCGTAAGTTACAAGTTCCTTCCTGGAGTTGGCTTTTATGGCTTTGGGCTTTATCACATGATTGGTGGGCTAGGCAAAGCAGCAACAGGTGCATTGAGAGCATTGCTTGACTCAGCTGCATTTGCAAATATGCAAGGTGGCTTCAAACTCAAAGGCAGAGTCAGTGGTGGCGAGATTGATGTCAACCCTGGAGAGTTTGTTGACCTTGATGCGACAGTTGATGATGTAAACAAAGCAGTCATGCCTCTCCCATTCAAAGAGCCAAGCGGCACATTGTTTCAGCTTATGGGCTTTGTTGTTCAGGCTGGCCAGCGTTTTGCCAGCACTGCGGACATGAATGTTGGTGATGTCAACCCCAATGCACCAGTTGGTTCAACTGTAGCTTTGATTGAGCAGGGCAGCAAAGCCTTCTCAGCAATCCACAAGCGCATGCATTACTCTCAAGGTCAAGAGTTCAAGTTGATTGCTGGTTTGAATGCAGAGCATCTTCCGGAGTCATTTAACTTTGCTGTTTCTGGTGGTTCGCAAAAAGTTTTTGCCGCAGACTTCAATGACCGCATTGACATCATACCAGTCAGCGACCCGAACATTTTCAGCACAGCACAACGCATCGCCCAAGCACAAGCCATACTTGAAATGGCTCGCTCTGCCCCGCAACTTCATGACATGTATGAAGCCTACAAAAGAATGTATGAAGCAATCAGGATCCCAAACATTAATGAGATTTTGAAAGAGCCAAAAGAAGCTTCTCGCCTTGACCCAATTGATGAGAACATGAGCATCATGTATGGCAAGCCGATACGAGCCTTCCCAGAGCAAGACCATGAAGCACACATCGCTGTTCATATGCAGTTCTTAAAAGATCCATCGTTAGGTGCCAACCCAGCAGTCAAAGGTTTGATACCGATCCTTCAAGCCCACATAGCTGAGCATGTTGCATTGTTATATCGCCAACGCATGGAGTCGAGTGTCGGTATCCCATTGCCGATGCCAAATATCCGCGACAAAGATTTCAAGTTCGAAGACATGGATCCGAATGCAGATATGTTAATTTCCAAGCGTGCTGCCCAAGTGGTTCAGCAAGCCAAGCAAATGCAGCCCATACCAGCCATCGCTGGCCAACAACAACAGAATCCTTTACAATATGCCCAACAACTTGCGCAGCTTGAAGCACAAGCACTTCAACAGAGGACTCAAGCAGAGATTGCATCAGACCAAGCCAAAGCACAGTCCGACATTCAAATTGACCAAGCCAAAGCAAGTCAAGACCTTGAGGTTCAAAGAGCCAAGACTCAAGCTGACCTAGAAGCAAAGGTAGCAAAACTTGAAGCAGATCTTCAACTCGAAAGAGAAAAGAATGCAGCTAAGCTAGAAATGGAGATGAGAAAGAATGATGGAAACATCTGATGAAATGATTAGCAGAGTCGTCTCTGAGCAAGAGATTGAAAATGCAGCAAATGCTGTCCCTGTTAACCCAACAGCGTTTTCTGGTCAAGGTATCCCTCCCAATACAGACCAGATGCCAGCACCCATGCCAATGGGCGGTCAAAACCCTACTCAACCCGACCCAACAAGTAATCAGTCAATGCAAAATTATTTGATGAATAAAGTTGCAGAGATTCGGTCGCGCATGGGTGCTGGCGATGTGGGTGCACTTGGCAGAGTTGTTTCCGCCATGCAACAGTCACAACCACCCCAAACAAAAATGATTGCTGGTCAACCACATTCTTTGGCATACATCAATCCTCGTGAAGCCCAAATGTTGAAGAAAGCAGGTGGCGCGGGAGTTCCAGATCCGCAAACAGGAATCCCTGCATACTATGATTTTTCAGGCATTGACCTCTCAGGGGTAACATTCAATCCAACGCCACTTCCCAATGCAGCAATATTACCAGATGCAACCCCAGCAGATGTCACAAACCAAACGCCAACAATGACTTCTGAACAATTTGCAAATTCTATTTATGGATTGGGAGGCGTTGGTGGCACTTCACCTACTGGAGCAGCAGGTGCTATGGCAGATCCTCAAATGATTGCAGCACCTCCCACCACCAGCACAACACAAGAAGCAGCACCTCCCACAAGCGATATTGAAGTGCTTGACATGTTCCCAATCAAAGCACCATTTGAAGAATATCGCGTCATGGCAGAGCGCAATGTCGGTCCAACAACTTATAATATGTTGCCCACCTATATGCAAAAGTTTTACAACCCAGACTCAGAGTTCAAAGGTGAAGTTCTGATTGACCCAGACACAGGGCAATTCATTGACTCTGAAGGCAATGTTGTAGCTCAAGCTGGGGCATACAAACTTCTCGGCGACATCTCTGGTGAGAAAGGTTTCCGTCTGGATTACTATTCATATCCCGAAGCAATCAAAAACTACGATATGTATTTTGGTTTGAACAAAGGCTATGAACGTCCAGAGATGCCTTCTGGCTTTGAAGTACCTGAAGGCTTCACGCCATTTGACGCTGAAAAAATTGGACTTAAAAAGCCCGATCCGTCTAAATACAAAGACCAAAAAACATTTGATGCTGACACAGAAGCTTATGATAAGAGGTATGAGCAAGAAGCAGCATATCATTACGGTATTGAAGAGCGGCAGGAAAGTCTTTTTGATATTAACCCAAACTTCAGATTTGCTGGAATAAATTTTTAATTTTTTGAGAGGAGAATAAAATGGAACTCAATGTAGAAAATCTTACAGAAGCAGCAGAACTGTTTCAAGAGAAAATGGGTTTTCAGCATGATGCTGAAGGTCTTGAGATGAGCGACGAACAGCTTGTCAATTTTTTGTTGCTCTGTCAGCAAGTTGAATACGGAATCGGCATGGAAGACGAAACAGAAGAGTCCGACGTGAAAGTCAAAGTGATGAAAATCGATGGTGGTTCGGTTCATGAGATGATGGACGAACTGCTTGGGCACGGCTCACCTATGCCGATGAAAGATTATTAATATCGGCATGAGTGAGTCCAAGGTAATATTCAAATATCAAGGGCGATTGAACAAATACCGAGAGTATGAAAGACAGGCAAAACAGAAGAGAAAGAGTCTTCAAACAAGGATTGCCAAAAGAAAGCATGAAGTGGTAAAGGAGGAGCCAGAAAGGCAGGCTCCGATTTATTGAAAGGGAAAAGAAAAATGGCAAAAAAAGCAGTTGAAGCACCCAAAGGTTTTCATTGGATGAAATCTGGTTCAGGTTATAAGCTAATGAAAAATCCACCAACAGGTTATAAACCGCATAAAGGTGCTAGCAAAAAGGCATCTTTTGAGGTGCAAAAGGTTCATAAAAAGTAATGGCAACATACAAAGGTCGTAAAGTTACTCTCAACAAGCCTCGTCGAATCGGCAAAGGCGAGCCGTCTTATGGCAAAAAGAAATCAGTTGTTTACGTAAAAGATGGCGAGAAAGTAAAGCGCGTAACTTTCGGCGACCCGAACATGCGCATCAAGAAAAATCAAAAAGGTCGCAGAAGCAACTTCCGCTCACGGCACAATTGTGACAATCCTGGACCAAAAACAAAGGCACGCTATTGGTCGTGTAAGGCTTGGTGATTATGGCTGTCATTCAAAAAATTGGTCTCGAAGTATTAGATCTTTTAAGAAGCATTGCAAATAAGTCTGGTCAAGACTTGGGTGCTTTGCCAGATGTTGAGGTTGATGCAGGTGCATTGAAGAATATGCCCTTCGGAATGATTAGGCGAAAAGGGACGCCAGAAAAGTTTAGTTATGGGCGTGATGATGCAGGAAATATCATGCAAGTTGATGGACCAGTGTATGATGTTTTAAGTCCTGGGCAAGAAATGACACCAGAAATTTTTAGAAGCATACAAAGCCAGCAAAAAGATTTGAGAGAGTTGGATGTTCTTAAGCAAGACAATTTGACTGTCCCGATGTTGAGAGAAGATATAAAATCATTGCAAAGATATGTAGATAGCAAGGAAGGCGAGCCAGGATTTTCAGAAGCCTTGTCTCTAGTGCGTCAAGAAATCTCAAACTTAGAAAATGTATTGAAAGCAAGAACCAAACCAGAGGTTGTGAAATGATGCCTGTATTCAGCAACATTAGCAAGGTGTGGAGCATTGGAGGTGGTTAATGGCCAAAACAGCGATTAAAAAAGTTGCTAATGCAGAGATCCGCGCTGCCAAGAGTTTCCTTGAGCGCAGAGGACTCACCTCTTCTGATTTGAGTCCTCGCAAGTTTGCCATGGCTGCCAAAAAGCTAGACAAAGGCTTTCAAGAGACTCTTAAAGTTTTGGCTGATGAATTGTCTGGAGGTCAAGTCTGATGGACAAAAAGGGAATGTTTATTGACAATGCTGAGTTGCGCCCATACGAGCCGACTTTGCGGGATCGTGCTGCTTACAAGATAGCTGGTGGTCTTGAAAAATTAGGCTTAGGAGATTATTATGCACTTGACACTGCTCGTGACCTTGTTGGTCGCCCCAATGCTGACAGCATTTTGGGTTCTTTGGGTGTTCTTGATTTTACTCCTGCTGGCGTTGTTTTCGCTGGCGACGAGTCTTTTCGGGATTATTCTGTGGCTGAAAAACCTACCGACTATATTGCTCCGACAGTTGGCTTAGCACTCAGCACCCTTGAGGCTTATCCCTTGACCAAAGCCATAACCAAACCAGTGGGCAGCTTTTTAAGTTCTTTGATGAATAAAGCTGCAGACACTCCTGTTGACATGACAAGAAGGAATGTAGCCACAGGCATCGCTGTTTCCCCTATTGGTGCACTTGCTGTGACTGGTCAAGTTGCACCGCCAATTGCAAAAGATTTTACAGTTCTTGGCTCTCAAAGGATTAAAGATCTGATGAGTGATGTTGGAGACGACGCACTTAATGTTATTGAAAAATCAGACATTGATGCAATGCTCAAAGAATTAAAACAAACCAACCCGAACGCAACCATTGATGATTTGGCTGACCTTGCTGATTCGGAGTTTATGGGTGGTGCAGACATAATCAAAGATGCAGCAAAAGGTTCGGACTGATGGGTGCATTTTCAAAAATAGCCCAAGAGGCAACTGAACAAGCCATAAACTTTATTGAGAGCATGGCTCGCAAAACTGGTCGAACAACTCAAGAAGTCCGAGAGTCTATTGGTGATTACCCAGAAAAGATTGCTATGGAGTCGAGAGATCTTTTGCCTCGTCAGAAGGACTCCGACATTCTTGATGTCATGAAGGAAGCCCAAGCTGGCAAGTCTGATTTGGTTGTTATGAATCCAAACAACTTTCGACAACTTGCTGCAAACATGGACACAAAGGATCCATTCATTCAAAAAATGATATCGGATAAAGTCCAACAATACTATGACCAAATTCAAGAAGGTGTTCCTTTGGACGACTTGCCTTTCATGAGGCAGTTTCAGCCTCTTGACGACATCGTTCAAATTACGGGTCATGATGGTCGTCATCGGAATCGAGCACTCGCCAGACTTGGCGAAACAAAATCTCTTGTTCGCATGGTTCCTTCGGATTACAATCCTGGTGGCAAATATGGTGGAATTGATTTTGGGTCAGAAGAATTGTTGAGAAATGTTGACCCAGAAGCTAGAGTTTTTTCAGAGATGAGTGGCATGTCCACAGGAAGTCCAAATAAGGTTGGCACGCTTGGCGAGTTGATGAAAGTTTTAAGTGTCGGCGGCATAGCTGCCACAGGTGCACTGGAAGGAGTTGGACCAAATGCGCAAGTTCAAGAAACAACCCAAAACTAAGGGTGGTGTAAATGTTAAGTATGTTCGCGGTGCCAAAAACAAAAAGGCAGCGGAAAAAGAGATAAAAAGCACAGCCAAAAAATATCGTGAAGGAAAGTTGACCAAAGCAGAGATGGAGAGGATTGCAAAAAGGAGATCCAAAAATGTCACGAAAAGTTACAAAAAAGCCAGCGAAAAAAGACGCAAAAAGCTCAGCAAGTAAAAAGAAAAAAGGTGGAAGCCTTGAGTCTGCTATCGACAAGTATAGCAAATCATCTGGCTTCTCAAAAGCTAAGTTGCGCAAAGTAGCCAAGCGTGGCATGGGTGCATATTATTCATCAGGCTCTCGCCCAGGACAAACTCCGACTTCTTGGGCTATTGGTCGTGTAAGGTCTTTCGCCACTGGCAAAGGTGGTGCAAGAAAAGCAGATGCAGATCTGCTTAAAAAAGGTGGGAAGAAGAAGAAGTCGTGAACCGCTCTTCTTTCCCTTCTTTGGTTATGAAGCGAGGCTCTGAAAGAAAAAGGGTCAAGCGTGCTCAAGCCAGAAACAGAAAAAGGGTCATGAAAAACTCTAGCAGAAAGGGGAAAGTCCGTCGTGCTGGAAAAAGAAAATGAGAAAGGAAATGTGGTTGAAGTCCACGTGACTGGTGTTTCAATGAAAATCATTACGGATTTATCAAATGACAGTGAACGATCTACTGAAAACGATCCAAGCGAAACTCCGAGAGCAGAAGCTGACAATCGCGAATAATATGGTTGATGGTCGGATGTCCGACTTTGAATCATATATGAAAGCCGTTGGTGTTGCGGAAGGTATTGAACAATCCATAAGCATCATTGACGATATCAGGAAAAACTTTGATACAGAGGATGAATGAACATGTCTCATCAACATGAAATATTAGACGAAGAGAGTGAAGCAACTCTTGAGTCAAAAATGTTCCCCCAACCATTGGGTTGGAAAGTTTTGGTTCACCCGAACCAAGCCAAAAAGCAAACTGCTGGCGGCATATTACTTCCAAACCAAAGCCTTGACAATGAGGAATATCTCACTGCTCATGGAATCATTCTGGCCATGGGAGAACTGGCATATCGCGATCGTGACACAGGTCAGGCTTGGAAAGGCGAATGGCCAAAAACAGGCGACCGAATCACATATGGCAAATATGCTGGCCAAAAATTAACTGTGAATGGTGTAAAACTTTTGCTGTTGAATGATGATGAAATTACATCAATTCTTCCGCAAGGTGCATCAATCACATCTTACGTAACTGAATAGGCGAAAACCATGGAGGACGCCACCATGTCTGAAGATGACGCAATAAATCAAGTTCAAGAAGAGATTCTTGAAACCAAGCGGAAACAAAATGTTTCCGACGAGTTGGAGATTGAGATTGTTGATGAAAGTCAACCAGAGCCTCAAGAAGCCCAACCCGAAGAAAATGCTGAACAGCAGCCAGAAGATGAAGAGTATGGCAAAAATGTTCAGCGTCGTATCAAAAAACTTGTTGACCAGCGCAGAGAAGTTGAAGGCAAATATGCCGATATGGAAGCGCAGAACAAGCAGTTGCAAGCACGTCTCGAGCGACTTGAACAAGGCACACAAGCCCGCACCGAGAATGAATTCCAACAAAGATACGCTCAAACCAGAGCAGCACTCCACAAGGCTGTTGAAGAAGGTGACACTGATGCACAGGTTACTTTCCAAGAGCAACTTGCGGATATGCGTGCTGCCATGCGTGTTGCCGAAATGCAAAAGCAGATGCGTGCTCAACAAGCAGCATCTCCCACAGTAGGTCACGCACAACAAACAGCAACCAATCCTCCACCAGAAAAAGCAAACAGCTGGTGGCAGAAAAATCGTTGGTTCAATGCAACAGGTTTTGAAAGAGAAACTGCTGCTGCAAGAGCCATTGATGTTCAGCTGGATGTTGAAGGTTTTGATAAACATTCTGACGAATATTACGAAATGTTAGATTTTCGTTTACAAAAAATGTTTCCTGAGCTAAAGTCAGAAGAAGAGAGTCCTGTTAAGGCTCGAGCAAAAAGCAGATCCCCAGTTACACCAGCTGCAGGTGGCTCGACTTATAAGGGCAATCGGATTCGTTTAACACAGGACCAACTCAGAATGGCCAGAGAACTTGGAATTACTGATGAAGCAGGGCTCAAGAAATATGAGGCTGAAGTTCGTAGGCAAATGAAAGGATAATCTGCCATGACTGAAAAACGAAATGTACGTGCAAATGAATCTCGCGCTAAGGTTAGGGAAGAGGAATCTCGTCCCGAAACATCTTGGCAACCACCATCACTGCTGGATGCTCCCGATCCTCGTCCTGGGATGATTCAGCGGTGGATAGCTACCTCGATTCAGGGTAAAGAGACTCCAGACAATGTATACAAACGTATGCGTGCAGGCTGGAATCCACGCTCTGCTGACACTGTGAAAGATAAGAGATACCCAACTATCAATCATGGGCAGTGGGAAGGTTGCATCGGAGTTGAAGGGATGGTTCTCTGTGAAATGCCATTGGATAAATTCCAAGCTATGAAGGAATATTATCGCGGCAAGAACAGCGACCAGAACGAATCCATCGCTGCAGACCTTAATGCGTTAGAACGGACGGGTGGGATTTCCATATCGCAAGATAGGCAATCCAATGTAAGTCGTGGTCGGGACCTCTCGGTCATGAATGATTAACCAACTCGTGAAGGAGTGAATTAAAATGGCTAATGTAGATGCAGCCTTTGGGTTTGTCCCAATTCGCCACATGAGCGGTTATGCACCTCGTGCTAACAAGTATACCATTGGCTCAGGTTACGCCACAGATATCTTCAATGGGGACATGGTTGTTCTCGCTGCAGATGGCGAAATCGAACAAGCCGCAGCCACAAACACTAACAATGTTGGTGTTTTTGCTGGGTGTTCTTATACCGCAAGTGATGGCTCATATGTATACAGCGAACGCTGGCCAGCCAGCACAGTAGCTACGGATATCATCGCATATGTTTACGATGATCCGTATATTGTGTTCAAGGCACAGTCCGCTGGATCACCCGCCCAAACCAACGTCGGCAATTGTGCTGATATTGTAGTTGGTTCAGGCGACACAACTAGTAACCAGTCTGGCATGGAGATCTCAGGAACTATGGCAGCAGGCACCGCACAGACAAAAATTATTGCTCTGTTTGATGCCCCCGAAAATGCTTTCGGTGCAAATGCTGTTATGGAAGTTCTAATCAATGAGCATCTCCTCAAAGGCACAGCAGGGATTTAGGAGAGTAAAATATGTCTATGAATCGCGCACAATTTGCAAAAACGCTCGAGCCAGGACTGAATACTCTTTTCGGTCTCGAGTATGATCAGTATCCTCCGGAATGGTCATCAGTCTTCGGAACAAACACTTCTCAAAAAGCATTTGAAGAAGATGTTCTGTTGGAAGGCTTCGGCAATGCTCCCGTGAAAAACGAGGGCTCTGCTATCACTTATGATTCTGGCAGTCAAAACTGGACTGCCCGATATCAACACGAAACTGTTGCTCTTGCATTCAGCATCACTGAAGAGGCTGAAGAAGATGGGCAATATGGTTCAATCGCTGCTCGCTATGTTAAAGCACTGGCTCGCTCAATGTCTTCCACCAAAGAGATTAAAGCTGCCAATGTTCTTAACAATGCGTTCACTGGCTCTGGCGTGAATGGTGGTGATGGTGTAACACTTTGTAACACTTCTCACCCAACTCGCTCTGGAAATCAGTCCAATACGCTCGCCACTGCAGCTGACCTGTCTGAGACTTCTCTTGAGCAGATCCTCATTCAGATTGCTGACATGAAAGACGATCGTGGGCTGCGCGTTGCAGCACAAGGCACAATGCTGGTCATACCGACTGCATATACCTTTGTTGCTGAGCGTTTGCTTGAGTCAAACCTACGCACAGGCACAGCAGACAACGACATCAACGCTATCCGCTCTGGTGGTTACCTACCGCAAGGATATCATGTGATGCGTCGCCTGACTGATTCGGATGCATTCTTCGTAATGACGGATGTTCCGGATGGCTTGAAGCACTTCCAACGCACAGCCTTGAAAAAAGGCATGGAAGGTGATTTTGAAACTGGTAATGTTCGCTACAAAGTTCGTGAGCGTTACAGCTTCGGTTTCACCGACTGGCGTGGTATCTTCGGCTCCGAAGGTGCAGCATAATTGACTGGGGGAGGGCTTTCCCTCCCCCTACTAACTTCTGACTGCTTCGGCAGACACTAGCCAAGACAGGAGATTAAAATGGCTAAATCTACTTTTTCGGGACCAGTTGTTTCTAACAATGGTTTCATCGGCGCAGGCGCAGGCAATATTGTTGCCCTGACAGTCGAAACAACTTTGACTTTTGATGACCACGCTGGCAAGCTGATTCAAATTGATGATGCGGATGGTGCTGTTACTCTTCCGTCAATCAAAACAACTGAGCTCGGTGCTCAGTATCGTTTTTTCATTGGAACTGATTCAACTGACCTTGATATCAAAACTGATGGGACTGATAAATTTTCAGGCTCACTCTCAGTCGCAGGAACAACAACAGCAGCATTCGCATCTGATGTTTCTTCCAATGATGTCATTTCAATGAATGGTTCTACCACAGGTGGTGATAAAGGTTCTTATGTTGAAATCACTGCAATGGCCACTAATGAATACCTTGTTCAAGGTGTTTTGATTGGCTCAGGATCTGTAGCAACTCCGTTTGCTGACAGCTAAGAGATAGGTTGAGGATATGGGCACAAGAAGTTTAGCTCAAATTCAGCAGGCTCACTTGTCATCAAGTGGGTTTGCTGTCCTCGGCGATCGCAGATTAAAAGAGTTTGCAATAACAGGCTCTTCATCTGCAGGGATCTTCGAGGTTTTTGACACAGACACCGCACCAGAGGCTGGCACATATGCTCAGTCAACAACAACAGTTACAGTCACTGATACATCTCACGGACTGTCAACTGGGGATGTTGTTGGCATTGCTTTTGAAGCTGGGACTGGTGGTACCGCAACTCCAGGAAACTATGTAATCACAGTTACGAGTGCAAATGCTTTTACAATAACTGTGCTTAACTCTGACACAATAACTGATACTCCTGCTTGCAGATATGTTGCTTCGACTCCGAATGACGGGACTCAGCCGAAACGCTGGTTGCTCACAAAAGAGACTTCGGCAGCAGACACATTTGCAAACATATTTCGGATTCCGAACGAAGGATTCAGAACTAATCATGGGGCATATTTCCACATGAGCAATCTGACCTCAGCGGATGTGTTTTACGAGTAAGCACAACTGGCTTTAGGAGGCTAGATGGCTACTTCAGGAACAGTCGCATTCAGACCTAATGTAGAAGAAATCATAGCTGAAGCCTATGAGCGTTGCGGCATTGACCCGCAAAGCCAAACAGGCTACAAAGCTGAGTCTGCTCGTCGCAGCCTGAATCTTTTATTTAGCGAGTGGGCGAACAGAGGCATAAATTATTGGGCTGTTCAAAACAACACTTTGTCTTTGACGAATGGCACAATCAAATATACTTTGCCTGTTGGGACAATAGATCTGATTGATGTTGTTGTTCGGGAAAATATTGGCGGAACTAACACTGACACTGTTGTTCAGAGAATTAGCATCGGCGAATATAACCAACTTCCAAACAAAACATCTTCAGGTCGTCCCAGTCAATACATGCTTGACAAGCAATACACACCAGAACTTTATGTTTGGCAAGTTCCTGACAGCAATGATTATAGTTTGGTTTATTGGTCAATAAATCAACTCGAAGATATAACAGCAAGCAATCAAGATGCAGACATACCTTATCGCTGGGCTGATTGCATATGCTCTGGTTTAGCAAGCAAGCTTGCAATAAAATATGCTCCAGACAAAGCCAATGTTTTGAATCAATTGTATGAACGAGCATTTGAATTTGCAGCTAGCTCAGACAATGATGGTGTTACGATGAGGATCCGACCGACTGGTTTGAATTTATACTGATGGCATTTGTTAGGAGAGCAAGAGGCAGAAAATCTAAAGCGATGTCAGATCGCTCTGGCTTTGAAGTGCCTTACACTTCTCTCAAAACAACTTGGGATGGATTGAGGGTTGAGCCAGAAGAGTGGGAGCCAAAGCACCCGCAACTTGAACCTCCTCGTGATGTTGTTGATGCTGTTGCATTATTTGACCCACGCCCAGACACTGACCCAAGCAATGTTGATTTCCATGTCGGTTATAACTACGACCCATTTTTAGATAAAATTGACAGACCACCAGTTGGCATTCCTAGCTTTGGTGTTGTTGGGCTTCCTGGAATAAAAAATCAATCATCTGTCACAGGCTTAGCTGGCACTGGTAGAATCGGAACATTTGCAACTGGCACTGTTGTCACAGGCGTAGCTGGCACAGGAGCATTGGGCTCATTCTCTGTTGCAGTGTTTCAAGATGTGAGACCAAGTGGCGTAGCTGGCACAGGAGCATTGGGCTCAATTGCATTCGGAGTTCCGGAAACAGGCGTAGCTGGCACAGGAGCAATTGGCACAGAAGTTCCAAACAACGAAACCTTGTCAACAGGCGTAGCTGGCACAGGTGGAATCGGCACATCAACAATGCAGCTTAATGGATTCCCTGCAGCTCAAGCTGGCACTGGTGCCATAGGAACTCATGCCCAAGAAATAGAGTTTGAAGAAACAGGCGTAGCTGGTACAGGAGCAGTTCACATACTTGGCACAGGAGCAGGAAGCGACATAAACATTATCGTTGATGGTGTAGCTGGTGTTGCTGGGGTTGGGCTGGCAGGTGAAGAGAGTGCTGTGTCAGAGTTGTCTGAGACAGGCTTGGCTGGCACAGGTGGGATTGGAACTTCTGAACCTGCACATGGCTGGGGCGACAATGGCTGGGGCACAGATGGCTGGGGATTTGGACTATGAATTATACTCAATTAAAAACTAATATACAAAACTTCATGGAAGACGACTCAACAGAGTTGGATGCCTCAATTGATGAAATCATTTCTCAGGCTGAAGATATGATTTTTCAAAGGCTCCCAAACCTGCCTTGTTTCCGTCAAGACTCAACAGCTTCGTTGGTTGTTGGAACAGCTGATTACACAATCACCAACGCAAGATTGATACGCCAAGTATCAATAGTAAATTCAAATAATGTTGAATACCTTAATCACAGAATTGACTCATATCTCAGAGATTATTGGCCAAACAGCGCAACCACTGGCAAACCAATAATATATTCCACAAAATCTGCTGGCACTGCTGGCACAGTAATTACTCTGGCTCCCACGCCAGATTCAACCTACTCTTATCAGGTCGATTTTATCGCACCTGCTACGGGTCTGTCTTCAACCAATGCAAACACTTGGATTGGAGATAATGCAGAAAATCTTTTACTTTCTGCAGCACTTTATGAAACTTCTGCTTTTCTTAAAGCTGGAGAAACGCTAAACTTATACAAAGCTCAGTTTGACGAATCGGTTCAACTCTTTATTCAAGAGATGGGTCGTGACTATGTAGCTGAATACGATGGAGGCATATAATGGCTATCACACAAGCGATGTGCACAAGTTTCAAGGAAGATCTGTTCCAAAAAGAGCAGGACATGGATTCTGATACCTTGAAGATTGCACTTTACACTTCTTCCGCAGACCTTTCTGCGGCAACAACAGCATACACCACAAGCAATGAAATTTCAGGATCGGGATATACAGCTGGTGGTGAAACTCTCGCAGGAGCAACAATCGGCACAAGCGGCACGACTGCTTTTGTTGATTTTACAGATCCAGAATGGACAAGTGCATCATTCACAACACGAGGAGCATTAATTTACAATGACACACTAGCTGGGAACAACGCGATTGCTGTTCTTGATTTTGGTGGTGATTTTACAGTTAGCTCAGGCACTTTCCGGATTGTCCTTCCTGCTCCAGGAACGACAGCAATCATTCGAATTGATTAAGAAGGAAAAAGCAAATGCCTAGCACCTATTCAACGAATCTCAGACTCGAGTTAATCGCTGATGGCGAGAAGTCAGGCACGTGGGGTGGCATCACCAACACAAACTTGGGAACTCTCATCGAGCAATCAATCTCTGGTGTAGCCAATGTTGCCCATGATGATTCAGCAAATTACAGTTTGACTACAAGCAATGGTGCTACGGACGAAGCTCGCAACGCTGTCATAACAGTAACAGGAACTTTGACTGCTGCAAGAAATGTGGTTTGCCCAAGTGTTGACAAAGTTTATATTGTCCGCAATGGGACGACTGGTGGCTTTGATATTACTTTCAAAACTTCTGGTGGCACAGGAGTTGTTATACCAAATGGCAGCACAGCCTTGGTTTATTGCGATGCGACAAATGTTTTGAATGCACGCGACAATGCAGTGATTGACGATCTGCTTGAGATTGTCGGTTCAAGTGCAGGAAACTTTTTGATTGCATCTTCGACGGATGCTGGCTCGAGTTCTGGTCCTGATATTAAATTATACCGAAACTCAGCAAGCCCAGCAGATGGTGATGCTCTTTCAAAAATAGTAATTCATGGCAACACAGACAATGGTTCTGGTGGCGTCTCGGCTAGTGATGTTGAATATGCCTCATTAGCATTCAGCGCAGTCGAAACAAACGAGAGTGGTGGCGAAGCAGGTAAAATGTCAATCAGCCTAAAGCGTGGTGGCACATCTCAGGAATATATTGCTGTTCAAGGTGGAACAACCTCCGACACTGACAATGATAGCATTATTTTAAAAACTGGCGGCACAGCTGCACTTTCAATTGACAATAGTCAAAATGTTAGTATTACTGGTTCATTAACAGGCGTAAACGCTACACTTACAACAGCAGACAATTCTGACAACTTGACTCTTACATCAACAGACGCAGATGCTAATTCTGGTCCAAATTTAAAACTTTATAGAAACTCAGCGTCACCTGCAGATGGGGATGCGTTAGGTTTTATTAATTTTTATGGTGAAAATGATGCTGATGAAGAAACTCTTTATGGACAAATAAGAGCATCTATTGCTGACGCATCAGATGGCACTGAAGACGCCCGATTTATAATTCAAACTGCTGTTGCAGGTACACAACAAACCAGCAGGATAGAACTAACAGGCACTGAAACTGTTATTAATGAAGATAGTAAAGACCTAGATTTCCGTGTTGAGTCCGATAACAATACACATGCATTGTTTGTTCAAGGCTCTGATGGCAATGTTGGGGTTAACGAATCAGGACCAACTGTTCCTCTTGAAGTCAAAGGAGCGCAGGGATATGCCTCAAGTGCATCAAATCTTTCAACATCTACAACAAAAGCAGCGGCTAAGATAAGAGGCTCAAATGATGCATCAACATCATTGTTCTTTGGCGCGTCAACTGGTGATGCAGAGCAATATATACAATCAGCAAATGGTGCAGGTTCAGCTGCCGATGACATTTTGCTTAATCCATTTGGCGGTAATGTAGGCATTGGAGTAACAACGGCTAATAATTATTCAGGTTTTACGACTGTTACTATCGGTGGTTCAGGTAATGCAGACCTTGATTTCGAGCGTAATGGAACTGTTATTGCTTCATTATTTACAGAAACAAGTCAGAACGATTTTGATATTCAAGCGACAAATGATTTAGTTTTTCAATCGGGCGGCAGTAATGATCGTGTTCGTATCAACAGTTCAGGCGACTTTTTCGTGGCTAAATCAAGCCAAGATGTCGATACAGTTGGACATGAATTAAGAGCAGATGGTGTAACTGTTCATACGGCTAGTGGTGCATCACCTTTATTCATTAATCGCAAGTCTTCGGATGG
>Ga0181373_1000036_pt1 | contig 50433 bp, 42 predicted proteins | sample LowvirmetaG_3_FD_130159 | JGI IMG/M metagenome (GOLD analysis project Ga0181373, IMG submission 130159) | Marine viral communities from the Subarctic Pacific Ocean - Lowphox_09 viral metaG | ecosystem: Environmental > Aquatic > Marine > Oceanic | place: Subarctic Pacific Ocean | collected... | reverse complement strand
GATTCTGTTTCTTCACCGATGTATAGCCAACCAAGAAGCCGACCATACTTACCAAAACCACCATCAATTTCTGTTCGGATTACGAGATCATCCTCACCCTGAATGGCTGATTCTAATTGATCTTTCATCCAATTGGTGGCATCAATACCCAGTTTTTTTTCTTCAAGATCGCGTGTTCTCTTTTCGGGTGTATCCACGCCAGCGACACGAACACGTTCTTTTTTGTAAAGATCAAACCCAAGATCAATAATTACATCAATGGTGTCCCCATCAACGACTTTTACAATCTCGGTAACTCTAAAATTATAGCACGATTTTCTGCTTGGTGGTTTCATTCACTTATGTAGGTTACACAAGTCGAGAGAAGTTACCTTGCTTCTGGAATGATACTTGATTCTGGAATTTGTCTACGAGTTGGTCTGCCTTATGTGAGATCACAAAAATATGGCTTTGTGTTGAGAGTTTATCCAAAAGTTTCAAGAAGTCATCAGAACCGATAGTATCCAGCGATGCGTCAAATACCTCGTCAAGAATCAGCAGGTTTGTATTTGCAGAGTTCTTGAGTCTGGATACCTCACGCCAAGCCAGAAGAATCGCAAGGTCAATACGCATCTTCTCACCCTCAGAGAACGACATATACGAGAAGTTATCACGATGCCGACTCTTGATTGTTTCGTTGAAGTTTTCATCCAGATCAAACGAAACGTAGAAGTCCATCTCTTTGAGATGCTTGTTTACCAGTGCATTGATAATCGGAAGGTAGTAGCGAATGACCTTGGCTTTGATGCCAGAGTCCTTGAGCATATGTCCTGCGTGTGTGAATGTGTTTTGCTTGACCAAAAGTTCTTCTTTTCTTTTGATCAACTTTTCACGATCCTCCATCACTCTTTCAAGTTTTGATCTGACATCTTGGATATCATCTTCTTCGGATTCTTGTAGTTTTTCTTTTTTATCTTCAATTGACTTGATGGCAGTCCGGGCGTTTCTTTCTGTAGTAATGTGAGCGATTCTGTCAGATTTTAAATCTTCAATTTGTTTTTGAACATCTGAGATTTCATTACTTCGCTCAATCTGCTTCTGCTCCATATCCTCCAGTTCAGCCAACGCAGCGTTCAGGGTGTCAATCGTGTTGACCGCCTTGGTCGTGGCTTCCGCTCGACTTTCTTCTGTGATTTCTTGATGGCAGGTGGGGCAGTTTTTGTGATCCGTGTAGAATTTACTATTCTTTTTATTTTCTTTAATCTCACGATTCATACGCATTCTTGCTTGTGAATACTTTTGAATACGCTGATCTACAGTCTTCTCATCGGAGATTTTTAAAAGAAGTCCTGAAATTTTTTCATCTAACGTCGTGATCACGTTTTCTGCGGAGCCTCTGGTTTGATTTGCGACACGGAGTTCCTCGTTGAGCGTCACGAGTTGTTCGTCGCTCTTCTTCTCCAGAGACTTGACCAGATTTACCAGACCAGTTCCACGTTCTTTGTTAATAGAAAGTTGTCTTGTGATTTCATTGATTTCTGTTTTGGTAGCCGAGGTCTTGTCTCTCAACACAGAGTTCATATTTGAGAACACTTGAATATCAAGAATATCCTCAATCACCGTCCGACGATCTGCGGCTGATAGTTGCATAAACGGAACAAATGCCGACGCACCCAGAATTACCACCTGCGTGAAAGACTTGTAGTTCATTTTGAGAACCTGATCCTCCAGCATCTTTTGATAATCTTTTGATCGTGCGATGACATCCAGCAACTCGCCGTTCTTGTGAACCTCAAACTTCTTCGGCTTGAGTCCACGGTGAATCATATACTCGTCCTCGCCGATGTTAAATTCAACCTCAACCACACAGTCCTTTTCATTGACCGAGTTCACCAGTTGTGGAATGTTGATCTTACGAAACGGCTTGCCAAACAATGCAAACGTGATGGAGTCCAGCAGGGCAAAAGACTTGCCGTGTCCGTTAAGTCCACTCACCAGTGTGGTGCGGTGACGATTCAGATCAATCTCAGTGAAGTGATTGCCGAAGGAGCCAAAATTTTTACATCTAATCTTTTTGAATTCAATCATAAATCAAAACTTTCAAGGAACAAATCCTTGAACACTTCTTTCAATCGCTTGCATTCATCGGGGTCATCTCTAAATGCCTCATCAACGTGCTGATTGATAAGTGTCAAGGTATCAGTGGACAAAGCCTCTTCGTCGATGGTTGCATCATCAACGGGATCGCTGGCTTCGTTTTCAAGAAACGTCACGCTCTCTGGTGCTTGGTCGTAGATCCTCTCAAGCATCCGATCAAACTTTGCAGGGTCTTTCTTTTCGTGGACAAAGACTTTAACGTATGACTTTTTATATTGCTTGTAGTCAATTGCGTCAATGTCAATATTGTCACGATACGGAATCGCAAAGAAAATACGATGAGGATTTTCTACAAACTCAATCTCATCGGTGTCTGTATCATAAATGTGAAAACCTTTTTTCTCAAAGAGATCGGAAAAGGTCATCTGATAGGCAGTGCCAAAGTAACATACATTGTTTTCTTCGTGCTTCTGGTGAAAGTGTCCAGACCAGACTTTATCAAAGCGATCACAGAATTTAGGATCTTGACCACCGCTGTGCTTCACGTTTCTCATCACCTGATAACCGTCAAGTTCAAAGTGACCACAAAGAATCGGAGCGTCTACATTATGAATCCACTCTAAAATATCATCTTGATTTTCTTTGTTGATCCACGGAACCATTGCAAAGTTTTTATCACCCAGACCTAAGATTACAGGATCAGTGTAGATATGAAAGTTTGGATACTTATCACCGAACAACTCTTTGGGAGAGTTTACCTCGTTTGTGTTTTTAAAGTAGGTGTCGTGGTTGCCGACGATACAGTGAACGTTGACTTTTTCAGCAAGCAGGCGATCCATAAACCGAGTCCGCATTTGATGAAGCGTGTGAAAGTTCACATACTTCCGACGATCCATCAAATCACCCAAGTGTAAAACGTTTGTGATTCCCTGCTCTTTGAGCGTAGGAAAAAACACATCCTCAAAAAACTTGAGTGTGTGTTCTAAGAAAATCTGGGAATCACCTTTTGCACCAAAGTGCGTGTCGGTGATAATTGCAATCTTCAAAATAACTCTCCGTCACCTGTGGAACCTTTGGCTCTTTTCTTTCGCTTCTTCTTCGGTTCCATATTTACGATGTCATTATCAGTCAGTCTAAGGTGAGCGGCGTATGGATTCTTTTTTGCTCCATCTGGATCAAGAATCGCAGCCAGTTCACCCTTTGCGTCTGCTGCTTCCATTAGTTTATATTTGATATGATCTTGTTTTTTCTCGCGTTGAATTCTTCTGAGAAAGGCATAATACGTTATCTGGGTGAAATATGCAAATGGGTTCTTGGATTTATCTGGATCAAAGTTGCCCGCATACATCAGACAGTTCTCAATCGCATCTCCAACCATTTCTTCTCGGAACGGATAATTTACAAAGTTTGGGCGAGTGGACAAACGTTCTGCAATCAAAAGAAAGCATTGACCGATATATTCGGTCACTGGTGGTTTGGGGTCATCAGTCTCTTCCGCACTCTTAACCTCATCTTTCCACTTAATCATTTCTGAGTAGAATAATTTATTGTCAATGTAGTGATCGCTGTTTTTCGCCATAATAAAATTTTACACCTTTTTATTCTTATGTCAAGTAATCATCTAATTTTGGCGACCAATCCATAAAAGATTCTCCATAATCTTTTCGTTTTTTATTATCGATCATCTCAATATCAACATCGATATCTTCATCATCGATAATTTCTTTAATTGATTCTGGGTCCATACCCATCGCCTCTAATGCTTCTTCGATGTCCTGATCATCCATCTCTTTATCAATCTTGCTTTTCATATCGTCAATCTTTGCTGCAACGATCTTCAAGATATTGTCAATGTTCGGAGGAGGAGTTATAGGTCTTTTGCCGAACGGAAGTTTCATTTGTCGTGGGTCGTCCATTTTATATCCTAGTTGGGGGTTATCATCAAGTTTCTTTTGAAATTCGTAGGCTTGGAGAATGTCTGGGTCACAATCAAAGATTCCAAGAATATGATCTCTCGGTATGTCAATGTGATTGGATGTGGTTGCCTTCAACCAGTCTACCAAAACGATCGTTTCTCTTTTGTTTCCGCTGTGGTTGTCAACATAGTGCATCACTTTGAGGAGCATCGGACGCTCAAGCCGAATAAAGTCTTTTGTATTTTTAATTAAATGTGCAACGATATCATCGCCGCTTCTCAATTTAAGAATCTTGAAGGGGGTTTTGCTCATTCCGTTCTCCCTGTAGTGGTATCGTAATCACTGAGTAGTCAAACTTCTCAGCGTCGTATATTTTTTTACGTTCTATAAAATGACGAAGAGTGTGATTCTGATACTTTTTCCACGACAAGTCATCACAGATGTCGTAGAGTCGTGCGGTGCTTTTGTGAATAGACTTTCTAAGTTGTCTTCCAATACTCTGTAGCACCCTGACCCGACTCTTTGACGGTGATGAGAACACAATATTATTTAGGCGTTTGATGTTCACGCCGGTCGAAAATGTTCCATAGGATGCAAGGATGATTCCGTTGTCGATTGTTTCTGCAACTTTACGGGCTTCTTCACGCTGCTCAACGTCGGTTCCGCCGTGAATATAGAACACAGGTTTTCCACAATCTTTTAGCATTTTGTTTAGAACCTTTCCGTGTTTCTCCACAAACTGAAACAGTATGAGTGTATTGCCTTTTGTTTTCAGGGCTAAATCACATATAAACTTGTTTCGTCTTTCGTCAGTGATGAGCCATTCTATCTCATCTTGATATGGTGTTCTTCTGATCCGTTGTCTATCGCTACCAGAATATTTTAGCAGCAAGCAGTCAATAGTCAAGTTGGTAAGCAACTTCTTTTCCATCAACTTCTTCGTTGTAATAATCTTCTTCGCCGGACCAAACAATCCTTCAATCACTAACTTGTGAGTGAGCATTCCGTCGAGTGTTCCTGTCGTTGCGATACGATACGGACAACGAGTAAGTTTGGTCATAATTGAACTCAGCGACTTTGACTTGAACAAGTGTGCTTCGTCGCCAAAGACTGCACCGAACTGCTGAAAGTATTCTGGTGGTAGTTTGTGTAATGACTGCCAAGTTGAGATGACCACTCGTTTCTTTGTGTTCTTTTCTTTACCGGCATACACATTGTGTGTCTGTTCTCTTGGATTCCACCTTGTATCTTTGCCTGCATAGTCACAGATGTCAGAGAACATTTGAGAAACAAGTCCAATAGTTGGAACAATAATTAAAACTTTCTGTTCCTTTGGAATCAGATTCAAATAGTGTCTCAGAAGCGTATAGATGATCAAAGACTTGCCTGATCCTGTTGGTGATAACAACAAACAACGGTTTGTATTCATACCGTGTAGGATGGCTTCTTTCTGGTGCTTGTGGGGATCAATCGACTTCCCACCGATAGAAATATTCAAACTGCTTAGAAGCGATTCTAGGTGGGCTTCTGAGAATGTCGGGGGAGAACTTCTTTTTGGTAATTCAATCGTATACTTTCGATCCTGACAAAACTTGAGAATGTATGCTTCAAGTCCTGCGTAGATGCGTTGTGAATACAGATTGTAGAGTTTGATCTGCCCGTCCCACCTCTTTGCACGATACGCGGGCATAAACTCTCTTCCGGGTACTTTAAAGGTAAAGAAGTCAGAGAGTTCCTTGGCAAGATGTCTTTCACAGCGGACTTTGATATTTGAAGAATCAATGTCCTCAATCGTGTAATCGGGCATACATTATATTTATGCTCCGGACAAGAATCTTCTCCATTCAATTGCATTTTTGATCTTGGTGTGTCGGAATGTGATTTCTTTCACAACATCTTCAAGATACTCTACAATAGATTTCACATATGTAATAACTTCTTTTCTTTTGCACAGGTCTTCGTCACTGTTCATAAAGATAGGAATATCTTGCTTGAGAATATTGTGTTGAAAAGGTTCCCATCCTTTTTTGTCAAGGGTTTCCTGATCCATTTTTCCTGTATAGTATTCCCACTTGAGCCGATACAGACGATTGTATTCATTTGACGCTTTCTCATATCTGAGTTTGGCATCGTGGTAAAAGTTGAGATATTTGTTGTGAAGAGCAGGAAGTCTCAAGGATTCCGTATCGAGTTGGGTATCATCAATCTGGGCATCTTGCTCTACTAATACTCTAAGTTCATTAAGTTCCATAATAATTCTTTATCCCTTTTTCTCGTTGACACTCGGATTATAAGAGTACCCAAGGGCGTGTCAAGAGGAAATCAGACGAATTCGTAATAATCGTAGGCAAAGGTGATATTCGCAGTAAATGGAGCAATGTCAGTCACCGACGAATCAAATTCAAAACCAGAAAGACTAACAGGCAGAAGGTTCCGGAAACGAACTTGTAGTTTTGGATTCATTGCACTGTTTAGAATATGAAGAGAACCATCGGTGAAGTGTGTAGAGATTTTACTTTCAAAATTCTTACTATCTTTTGTTAAGTAAATTGTTCTCATCCACTCGTAAATCTCACGCCAGTTTGACATATCTTCATTGACCAAAAAGGTCATCGTTAGATTTTCATAATTAACTTTTGTGTTTGGATGCTTTGCCGCAACGAATCGTGTGGGCTGCTCAAGATTAGCATCTGCTCCGAAACCGGGAAGATTGACTCTTTGAATGAAATATTCCATTTTTGGTAAACGAAAGATTTCAAATTTAAACAGAGTTTGGTACAGATAATTTACATTTGATGGTTGCTTATCCTCGGCTGTTTCGAGAGAAGCACCAGCAAACCCAGCAGTGATAGATGGCAACTGATTATTGCTATTAAAAATTGAATCTGAATCTACGGTGTTAATACCCATATGATTATTTAGGTGTAAAAAGATAAGGGAGCCTTTCGACTCCCCTATCTTGCGTATTTAATTTTTTACTTAGAATCAGTCTGCACCGTGAAGGTTAATAACACGGAAGATTCTGTAGTATTGGTTAGAACGAACGGCAGCGGAAGAATGAGGGTCACTCTTGTTGGCTGTCGAACCTTCACCATTACCCGAAACGAATGGGTTGTTCACCAGACCGTATCGAGTCTTGAAGCCAATCTTCGGTTGGAAGTTGGTTTCGTTGACTGCACGAACCATTTGCAACGGAACGTATGGGCAGTAGAACATACCAGCATCGTATGGGCTGGATCCTCTGTAGCCAGTACAGATGTAATCAGCACCAGACACGGAGTAAGGATCGATGTAAACCTTAATACGACCGTTCAGTGTACCAGCAAAGGTGTTGCCAGTGTCATCAACGTCGAGATTAACATCAGGGGTTGGGGTCAGGTTCAAGAAACCAGACATTGCGAGAGCCGAAGCGACATCGGAAGTCGTGATGATGAAGTTACCCTTACCACGACGAGTTTCCTTAGCAATTACGTTGGCTTCACGTTCGAGTTGGAACATCAAACCACGGAATTTCTCAGCAGACCAGCGACCATCGGAGTCATTAGCGACATCGTAGATACCACCAAGACCAGTCAAGTCACCACCAGAAAGACCCGAAACACCAGTAGCCTTGAATTTCAAGTCACCTTGTTGTGCGCCAAGTTTAGCACCACGATAGATGGTACGAATCACTTCACGGTTGATTTCAGCAAGAATCTCAGACGAGAGAATGTTTGCCAATTCAACTTCGGCATCAAGACCGTGGATAGCCTTAAGGTCTTGAGCGAGTTCAGAAGTATATTCAGCCTTCAATGCACGAGTCTTTGCAACGACAGATGTACGGTCGATAACGAACGCCATTTGTCCAAAGGTGCTAGTTTCAAATTCAGCAGTGTCTGCACCGGAGAAAGCCTTCATTGAGAGAGTGCTTTCAGGAGCAGTAGGATCACCACCTAAACCACCTTCAGTGGCTGCACCGAAGTGTCCAGCAGTTTGTCGAACACCAAGGGGGTCGCCTGTACCACCAATTGATGGGAAGCCTTGACCGCCGGTCAAGCCCGATGAAGTTGCAGAGAACTGTGTTGGTGCTTCGTCAAACAGTGCTTCCGGAGCATCAGGAGATGCTTTGCCAGTGAACTTAGCCTTCATAGCGAAGATCAAGCCGGTAGGACCGGAAAGTGGCTGAACACCACAGACATCGTAGGCGATGAGGTTAGGCATCGAACGACGAACGAGAGAAATCAGGACGGGATCGAAACCGGCGACGGCATCGAACGTACCTTGGGTATCAATAAAACCGTTTGCACCGGGAACCGGAGCAACGTTGGCTTCTTCACGAAGAGCCTTTTCTTGGTTTTCAAGCAAGATTGCCGTGACGTTTTTACGATAATTATCACGAATGGGATTCATACCTTCACAGTTAAGGACTGGCTCCCACTTCTTTTTGAGATTTTCAACTAATAACTGTTCCATTATGGAATCTCCTTCTTGTTAGTGTTGACTTCTATTAGAGTCCGCGTGGCTCATACGATTGAGCATAGACGCATATTTAGACATTCGGGGAGTGAGATCAGCCTGATTTTGTTGATCTGCTTCTTCCTCACTCAGAATTTGGATTTCTTCGGTGAGCATAGGAGTGACAACGCCATCCTCGCCCTCAAAGAAGTTTTCTTTTAAATTTTCAATTGATGCACTGAATTCTTCAATGTTATCAAAATCAACGTTTTCTGCCATTTTTCTAAACTTTTCTTCATCAATAGAAGAAAGATCACGGGCAGCATTTTCGTAGATTGCTTCGGCTTGAGCCTTAACAACACCCTTTGAAAGATCAATGTTCTTTTCAAGAGACTCATTTAACTTTTCTTCGAGTGCTTCAATACGATTGTTCAAACCATCGACAAGATCATAACGCTCTTCTGGCATTGTGACATAGTGAGATTCAAAGAGTTGCTTAAGACCTCTCATAAATGACTCATTGATGTCAGAACGAATGCCGGACTCGACGGCGACTTGATTTTCGCCCATCCAGTTTTCGACAACGTATGATAAGTAATCATCAAGTTTAGTAGCAAGATGTTCCTTATGTTCTTCAATTGATGATTCAAATTCGGCAGAAAGATCATTACGAACTTGATCAACCCGAAGATCGACAGCGTGATCGAAGATTTCAGAAGCCTTCTCGACGAATTCTTCTGACATACCAGCACCAGCCATCATTTTCTTCAATTGCTTTTTGCCAGCCATTTCTTCTTCACTTCCATACTCTTCTTCACTTTCCTTATCAGAAAGATCCGTAGAATGTGTTTTACCTAGTTCACCCTTTTCGAGTGGCTTGGCAAACATCGGAGTGACACCATCACTGGTTTCAGCACCTTTACCATCAGCAGTTTCAGCATCGCCACCACCCTTTTTCTTCTTTTCTACAGAAGTTCCGGGAGGGGACATAGGCATACCTTCGCCTTGGTCTTCTAAAATTTGTTTCGCAGTTTCAAGAGCGTTTTCAAGACTCATTAGATTCTCCTTGTCTTTTTTATTTATCTCTAGATAATTTTGAGAGGAAATCTGCGAACACGAGTAACTTCGCCTCCTCTAATTCTGAACGCGAAGCAGTCGCAATTTGTTTTTTGACTGTTTCGATTGCACGAGATGTGAGAATACCGTTTTCCCACACCCATTCCTTGCCTTCCATAATTCCCTGAACAAAAGCGTCAGGAGCCGATGGATCAGCAACGATATCGACAGCGGCAAGTGAGAAGTCATCCTGAACTTCGTTGATGCCACCTTTTTCTTTAAGTGAACCCATACCTCTTGAAGAGACACCAATCTTCACACCCTCGTCAATAAGACTTTTGACAATTTTGCCATAGGGGGTATCAAGAATTTTTGCTTTTCCGTAAATGTCGTTTCCATCAATTCTCATTTCTTTAATGAGGTGGGAAACTCTTTCGAGATTGAGCGATGGTCCCTCGGGATGTCCAAGTTCTCCCATTGCTCTTTGGGGTTTCACATATTCATTGTTATACTTTTGGACTTCGTTCATCAAAACTTTGTTTGGGTAAACGCGACCATTTCTATTTTTTTGCTCGGCTTGCATAAAGATGCCGTCGATATGATATTGCTTCTCACCATTTACTTCTTCGGTGACGAGATTAACATTATCATTTACTTCTGTAATCAGTAACATTACATTCCCCCGCCCATTTTACGACGATTCATTTTCATTCCACCCATCATCTTAGCCATTGCAGCCATTGGGTTTTCTCCACCACCGTCCATAGGAGGCGTTTGTCCACCACCCATCATCTTAGCCATTGCAGCCATTGGGTTTTCTCCGCCGCCGCCCATTGGAGGCATACCACCTTGTGCTTGTGGTGCTTGGGCTTGTTCTTTACCTGCTACGTCAAGAGCCTTTTTAATTGCAGTCTCAAGGTCGTCAGATTCTTTGTCCTTTTCCTTATCCATTCCCATCATCTCAGCACCCATCTCCGGCATTTCACCCTCGATGCCGGGGAAGTTTGGACGCAGTGGATCTTGAGTGATCTTGGGACCGGGGCGACCACCACCAACGGGATCAGAAATACCGGGGAAGTTTGGTCGAAGTGGATCACGAGTAATCTTGGGACCGGGGCGACCACCGACTGGTCGAGGATCGACAGGTGGTCTATCGTCTGGGGTACTTACAGGTCGGAAAGGATTTTGTCCAAAGGGAAACTCTTCTTCACTTCCACCACGCTTACGCATCATACCCATACCGCCATATCCTTCGTTTTTGGCGGTAAAGTTTTTGTCGATGTAATCAAAGAATTCTTTTTTCTTTTCGTCTGTCTTCAAGTCAGCAGGAGAAGAAATACCAAACTTCTTCATTGCCTTCTTAAAGAAAGCATCATAGCCAGATTCACCATCCATCTCCTCACGGAATTGGTTAGCAACTTCATACTTTGACTCAATGATTTTATCACTAAGTTTTTTTGTGAGAGACTCGAACATCGTTTGTTCGGCTTCGTTATAATCTCTATTAATGATTGAGTCTACGATGTGCTGAGAGTTCATATGATATCCCTTTTGATTCGTTCCTGAAAGAAGTTGACCATTTGAATCGCTTCCTCACTTGAGGTCTTCAACTTGTTTTCAAACTTGTCTTTATTCTTCTTATTTAGTGACTTGTAAGTTTCGACAATAAAATTTGCGTTCTTTTGTGATAAAAATGCAATTGAATCGTCCTTAAAAATAACACTTGCTCCGGACTCATCAATTGTTTCAAGATCAGAAATTGTTGCGTTTACAAATGATTCTTTGACAACTTCTTTTCTTTTCTCTTCCATATCAATAATTTTCTTAATACCCCTGCGTGCCTGCTTCAGTGTAAGAAAAATATCTTTTCGTTTACCATCAACATACGCGGACACAGGAGCAGATGCACCCATACCAACTTTTTTCAAGGTGATAACTTTTCCTTTGTGTTCAAAAGTCTTTAGAAAAAATTCTTTTTGAAACTCTGGGTCAAGTGTGACATCATCCTTGTCACCTTCCTCACTTGCCTCTGCCTCTTTTTTCTCTGGGCGAGACTCTTCTGCTTCCTCAATTAAATTGAGTGTTTTTGAAGCAAGCAACGAATCGAGATAAGTTTTTACAATTTGATCAGGAGCATTTTCGATTAGACCAATTGCATTACGGTATAGATCCATTAGAAGCCTCCCCCCATTTCGGATTTCTCAGGAATCAATCCAAGTTCTCTTTCCTTGGAAATACTTTTGTCCATTATCTTAATTTCTTCATCAGTTTGACGAAGGATATTTCTTCTCACCCATTCTCGTGAATAGTAATCTCCGATGTGATCATTGATCTCACGTAGAACTTCAAGACGTTCTTTTAAAACTTCGTACTCTTTGCTCTCTGTAAAGTAAGAGTCGGAGACATAATCAAAACGAATATCTTGAACAATCTTGTACCAGTCTTTATCAGACATTACATTCTTCAATAAACATTGAACACGAAGAGCATTCATAAACAGCATATTGAATTTGTATCGCAAGCGATCAATAAATTTATGAAAATTCAATTCGTCTCTTGTAATTTCTGATGCTCTACCCATATTGAATCCACTATCGGCTTCAAGGCGAGACATTGGAATGTTAAGAGATTTGTAAAGTTTCTTTTCAAAATATAGAACGTCTTCCATTTCACCTAAGTTCTGTCCACCGTCTAGCGTGGATACTTCTGTGCCTTTACCGCCTTCACGACGAGGGAACCAGTAGTCCTCAAGCATATTCATAAATTTGCGGTCATCACGAATCTCACCAGTGTTGGCATCGTAAACAAGTTTATTACGATATCGATTCATCAAACCTTTGACATATTGCTCTGCTTTGTTTTTGGGAAGCGAACCAACATCAACATAAAAGATTCTTCGCTCGGGGGCACGAGAAAGACGATAGATTACAGTTGCATCTTCAACCATCCGAAGTTGGTTTAGAGGCTTAATTGCCTTTTGCAAATATGAAATTGCTCGCTCTCGTGTAGAATCATAAAGACCAGATGGGTAATAACAAATTGCTTCGGGTGCGATTTCAATTGCAGAAGAATCTGTAGGTTTTTCACGATAAATGAAAACCTCTCTGACACTTTTAATTTTCTTCACACCAGTTTTTTTATCCGTCTCTTTATCAACCTTAGCAATCTTTTTAATTTTTGCTGCATCAATAGGACGCATCTCAATGATACCCCTCTTACTATTTGAGGGATCAAAGATCATATGGTAATAACCTTTTCCATCGATGTACCATCTTCGGAAAATTTCATAACCTTTATTATTAAAATCAAGGAGTCGAAGAATATGATTGAATTCAGAATTCATTTTTTCTTTGACATCATCTGAAACTTTTAAATTATCAAGATTCAGAGCAACAGGAAATCTTTGTTCCCCTGTAATAACCGATTCATTACAAATATCCTCAACCGCTTGTTCAATCTCCGGTTGCATCGCCATTTCACGATATTTTGTAATGTATTGTGTTTCACCGCGAAGTGAACCATCAAGGTCAATACCCACACCGTAGTAACCACCGGCTTCAACCGGAGTTGCATCATCTATATCAGGCAGAACAAAAGAGGCAGCATTCTTCTCAATTGGTGTATTTCGAGAAGCCGCCTCTCTTTTAGTTCTACCTACTGAAAGACCAAAAAGTTCAACAGGCATAATTCATCCTTATAAAGCGGAAGTTCTATTTCCGGGTGAGCCGTAGCCCACATTCACATCTGAAGTAATAAAGTAAGAGTAACCAAGTGTTACGGTGAATGAGGCAAGATCCTCATTCGCAGCATCCACAGAAATTTCTGAGATACTTTTGGGGAAGCAGTATTTAAACGTGTAAGATTTAATTGGATCACCAGATCGATCTAACTGATCAACAGACCAGTCTGGGAAATCAGTTGCATTATTAAGTGCAATTTCACGATCTGGGGTATTGCTCTCTGCACCATTCAGGTCTTCAAGCCATTGCTCCATTTTGCTACGAAGTCTCATATCCTTATCAGAAAGAATGGTAATAGTCCAATCTTCAAAGGTACGAGATGTTGGAAGTTTAATATTTCTTCCACGATAAGGTGCAGTCACCTCACCAATGTTTGATGCAGGAAGTGCTGCTGCTGTAACCAAAAACGAAGTTGCTACATCAGTGCCACTCGCACCAATTCGACCACCAACGCGGAATAGCGAAGGTCTTACGCCGCCACCAATTTTATCTTTAAAGTCGTCAATTCTCATTAGAGATTCTCCTTACTTGTATTTATCTGCCGCCACCCAAGTTGGTCAACTCTTCAAAGTCAACACCAGTTCTGGTGGCTACAAAGTTAAGGGTGATAAAGTTGATGGATCTTGTTGGTTGCACAAAGATGTCTGCGACAAAAGCGTTTCTGTCGATTACCTCTGGCGTGTTATTTGTTTCATCACATACAACTCGGAAGTCCGTAATTCCACGACGGGACTGGACATCGAGAAGGAATGGTTCAATTAAGTTCTTGAACTGTGCGCGTGTAAATCTGTCATTCAATTCAAACAGACTAAACTTGGCAGCAGTCGAGATGGCTTTTTCAAGAACAATGAACAATCTACGAACATTAATTCTATCGAATGCACTTGGTTTCTTGAGCAAAGTCTTGTCTCCAAAGAGAACAGTGCCTTGTCCGGGGAAAGAAACCACTGGGTTGATACCATTTTGATAAAGTGTATCGCGTGAAGTTTTATCAGGATTGAAAGCAAGTGAAACAACGTTATTAAGTTGCCCTCGGTTGAAGCCAGCAGGCGAGAACCAAGTTTCACTTGTAACGTCTGCTCTTGCAGCAACACCAGCGATATCACCGTTCAATGGAACGTATCGGAAAATATCGTTGAATCTATCGTACTGATACTTGTATCCAGAATCCAAGAAGGCAAACGAAGATGACACATTTAAGTTATTTGTTGCTGTGTCCGTCAAATCACCACCTTGAGAAAGTGCATCAGTGCCATTTCTATACGCCACAATATTTGCAGTTGCGATGTAATTTTTCTTGGGTGTATCGGTTGAACTAAGAACTGTATCTTTTGGTGGAGAAAGGAATGCAATACAATCTTTTCTATTATTTGCAAGAGTAACAAGTTCTTTTGCCTTGTCGCCCTCGGCTGGTCCACCAAGAATCAGAGAAATATCAGAAGTTTCTGAATCTTCAAATTTATCATATCCGTCAGTGAAGAAATCAAGACCTGCTGGAACCGAACCTGTACCACCCTTAAGGGAAAGATATTGATTTGCTTTCAACAGACCGAATGTCACACCAGAAGAGAATGCTCTATCTGGAAGGGCATTGGCAATAAGGTCGGCTGATTGGAATTGATATCCTGTGTAAATATATTCTGAAGTATCACGAATCACATTCTTAACGTATTGTGATGAACCATCGTCACGTTTTGCATTTGTTGCAACTGAGACATCATCGAAAGTTTCAAGAATTGTTCCGCGAGTGCCAGACCAGTATCCATCTTCATCAACCACAACCACAGAAATCAGGTCGTTTACTCCAGTGACATTAGTGCCACTTTCTTCTACGAATGTAGATTGAGCAGGCGTGATCGTGCTGACGTTGGGACTAAAGAACCAATCAACACTACCAGAGGTAATGCTGGTTGACTGTGAGAGAATACCGGGTGAAGCAATATCAATGGTTGATCCACCCGCAACCGCAGTAGCAGAAGTAATTGGATATCTTACTCCACCAATTTTTACAACGTCAGAATATTCAGTTCCACCCGTAATTGTAAAATCGGTGTTGTGTGTAATTTGGAATGTTGTTGCTCCAGAAGCAAGACCGGCAGTCATTCCAAAAGTAATGCTGCTTCTATTTGAAGCCGAAACAAGCAACGAGTTGCCCAGTTCGCTTCCTACTGCTGTTGCAGATGCCGCATCACCACCAGCAAATTTAGCAAGAAAGTGACTACTATTCCAATCACCTGCTGTTGTTGTGGTTTTACTATTATAGTCACTGATATTTTTGATCAAAGTACCTTGTACATCGGCAGCGTTAAGACCGCCACTGACAACTCGTACAAGATTCAAAGACGAGGCATAGGTCAGGTAGTTTGCTGCGGTGAACCAATAGTCTTTGTTAGCGGTGGTTGGACCACCGAATTTTTCTCTCAGGTCATCGACTGATGTAACGACAACAGTTTGATCAATTGGTCCCCAATCAAAGAAACCAGCGAAACCTGCGTTTGTTGTAGAAACGGCAGGAACAATATTTGTGAGGTCAACTTCTTTGACTTCAACACCGGGGCTGACTTGAAATGCCATAAACGATTCTCCTTTTGGTCTTATTATTTAGCGAAATGCTGATTACAAAGAGAACCTATCATCATCTGAAATATCCCACACGGTTCCGTCATTTTCAATAAACGTGCTGTCTGGTTCTGTATCCATAAAACCAAACGGCATCAAATCCTCTTCCATCTTCTCTATTTGATCTTTATAGAGTTGTTCACGAATATTTATGTCTGTCATATCTTTGAAGTAATTTTGCGTTGCCGCCCAAGCAAAAAGCACGAGCGTAATCACCAAATCATCATTATGACCGACTTCTGCTTCATAAGATCCTTTCTTTGATATAAAAGATGATAGTTCTTGAATAATCTCAAAATCTTCAATAATTATCCGATCTTGCTCAATCATTTCCTTAAGCATCGTGCAGCCGACTTTCTTTACTTTAGGACTCATTCGCACACCCTGTTGTGTTTGAAAACTACCGAAGCCACCATCCATCACCTGTCCCTTTCGTCCACGAACAGAAGTGACAAGTAAATTTTCATACTCAAACTCATTGTGCAAAATATCAACAATCTCTTGTCCAAGATCATTTACTTCGGTTAGGATATAGGCATCATTGTATCGTTTGCCCATCGCGTAAATTAAGTTTGGTAAAAGATATGGTGAAAGTTGATTATTTTTATATTGGGCTACAACTTTATATGGAGAAGTAGTAACATCAATAATCGTGACCGCGTGATAATCTAAATCTTGACCGCGTGAAACATCGACACCCATAAAATATAAGTGTTCCGGTTCTGGCTCATAGTAGACCTTCAAGCCGTCCTCACGCTCTTGCTTCGGACGAGTGTAGTGAAGCGATTTCAACTTTGAAGGGGCTATGAGGGTGTTCACAGACCCAAGAAAGTCACATTCAAACTCCTGCCGAAACTGCTGGGGAGATGTGTTCCGAATCGTCTCTTTTTTCCATTTATCGTCACGACCGGGAACGTCCGACCAGTGAACTTCAATCGGAGTATAAGAATTTTGACCGTCCTCGGCATCCTTCCAAAGTTTATAAAACATATTCAAACCTTTGGGAGTGCTGACGATCAGAACCTTGGTGCTTTGACCCGCTGAGATCGTGGGGTATACAGAGTTGAAAAACTCATCTGCCACGTTCTCGGGAACGAATGCGAATTCATCCATAAACAATAAGTTAAAAGAACCACCCCGAACAGCGGAGGATGATGTAGAGGATGCAAGAATCTTTGATCCATTTTCTAAAACAATAGACCCTTTGTTCCACTCCACGACACCTTGCTGAAGCCATTTTGGCAGATGTTCATAGGCTAACTTCAGACGACCAAGAAGTTCTCGGGCGGTTGACAATTTGTTGGCTAGGATTGCAACATTTTTATCGGGATTAAACAAAATGTAGTGAAGCAAATACGAAATAACTGTCGTGGATTTGCCGGACTGTCGGGGCATCTTGCAAATAACAAAGCGATCCGTGTGAACGGAATTTAAAATGTTTTCTTGAAAGTCGTAAGGTTTGAACTGTACCAAACCTTCGTCAAGTGAAACAATCTTGATGTAATTTTTAATAAAATACATCGGATCAGAAACACACTTGGCGTATTCTTGAATTTGTTCTTTTGTATATTCTGACTCTACACCAGCCGCTTTAATATTGGCGTTGCCGAGGTATGATTTATCATCCAGTTTCTTTGTCATTATTTTTTACTTTTTTCACTTTCTTTTCAGGAAGTTGTTGTCGAACAAGTTCTTGGAGTTCTTTTGTAGAACCCACGAAGAATGCGTTGTTGGTCACATTCCTCACTTGCTCGTCTTCCTCTAAGGTTTTCATTTGTTTATGAATATCAAGTAGGTCTTTATTGGCTTCGGTTGCCGTCTTGAGAAGTTGGCTGACCACTTCGTAGGCTCTTGGGCTGTCGCTCTCTGATGCTACTTTGAGAATACCGTCAATTGCATTCTTGCTGTAGTCAATTACTTCTTTGATATTTTCGCGGACTTCACCGAAGTCTTTACGCTGTTCAATCTTTTTTCGTTCAGGAAACTTTGAAAGATCAAGTTCAACTTTTTTTCGCATTCCTGTTTCCGGATCTTCTGCCGGACGCACTTCAATAGGCTCTATATTTAAAGCATTTTCAAGCGGATTTTCTTCTTTTTTAGACATCTTGGGTTGCTCCTGTGACGCTTAGGGTTTCCGGAGCGAAGAAACTTGTTACGCCTGCGATAGCAGAAGGCGGCAGTGTATTCGCTCCAGACGGTCCAGTGATGGACGCAATCGACTTCAACGCAGCACCAGTGGGTCCAGTGACCCCACCAAATTCATCAAAGAATGATGTAAACACATCGACAGTTGATTCTGTAATGTAAGTTTGTTGTTTAGTTGGTCCAAACACATAGGTGTAGGCAGTAAAATCAAGATTAAAAATAATCGAACGCTGCTCAGATGTATCACCGAGATAATCAATCTCTGGAGTTACAGAGTTTAAGACAAATGGTACATCAACTTTTGCATTGATGTCAGTAAAATTAATTGTGACGGTAAATTCTGGTGTAAAGTATGCAGTAATTTGTTCAAGAATCTGCAAAGCGTCATCCATTGTTCTTGTCGCCACTGCAAGACTAAAACCTACTGTGTATGGAACTTCCGAAAACTGAGTATTGTAAGTATTTGCTGTGCTGCTGGTTTGGTACTTTTTATAAACTGTGTTTCGTTTTCTTGCAGAATCATAATTCATACTTGTGATCGAAAACCCAAGTCGAGGTAAAATATTTGCAATTGCCGCTGCGTTGTCTGACTCTTTTGTGTTTGGAAGTTCGTCAAGCATACGAATGAATTTTTCTTTTTGTGCGTATGTAATTGGAACTAAAAATCTTCTGTTTATTGAACCATCTGAATTTCTACGAACAACAAAAATTTCATCAAACATAGCACCGAAGGCAACTACGGTTTTGCGAATTGATTCATTGTAAAACTGAGTGAACATTAAATATCTCCCTCACTAAACGGATCTTGATCTGTAAAGTCAAAGATACTGTGACTTTCTCGCATAAACTCTGTATTGTCTTCCATTGTATCTTTGGCAAAGTAATCTGCTGTGAAGCCAATTGTGTCGATAACTCTGTTCGCATTTGATGATTGTCCAACAATTCTCTCGCCTGTGATACTTCCAGAGACTAAGAACGATTCCAAAACATCTGCTGTTGAGCCTTGCCACACAACAACTTCCATCGTTGCTCCTGTGGCTCCGGCAAATGTAATAATATTAACAGTTTCTCCTTCGATGAATTCCCCAACGCCCCCACTGAAAGTGGTATTAACAAGTTGGTTCATAGCATTTGATGTAACACCATCGATTTGATCGAAACCAGTATCGAGTTGTTCTCCAGAGTATTTGTACAAAGAAACCTTTATTTGATAAGTAAACGTTTTTCCGAAATTAAAGAAATTTTGTTCACGCTCAACAAAGTTGACCTCAAAAATACCATCCATCAGAGGAAAGTAAATTAAGTCACCCTCTCTTGGATACTTAATATCAGTTTTATCTGCGAATACTTCTGAAAATCTTTTCTTTGATACAGTGAGAGTCATTTCATCTTTAATATCAAGACCAAACTGAGTCATCACCTCGCCCTGTCCCTCAAAACCATCATAACTTTCGACGTACATTTCTAATTCACGACCGTCTTGAAATTTAGGAAGCCTATCTTCACCAAACAATTCATCTTCACTCTGTAAAGAACGAATAGCATACACCATATCAACACCGTGAATCTTGATAGATTCATCAACAATATCTTGTACAAGACGTTGCTCTGCGGTGCTTTTAAATTTATTGAAGTAAGGATTCGTTGCCATAATTACCCCGTAAAGAAATCCGGAGGAAGTTCATATTTGTCTTGTAGAGTATCTTCAATATTAGACATTTCATTTTCTGCGGCACTGAACAATTGATCACCATTGAATTGTACACCACCCGGAAGATTAATATTTTGATATTTCAGTAAGTTCATCGCCCATTGTTTTTTAAATGATGCCGTCACATATTTTTTGAGTAAAATGTCGTTGTATATTTCAGTATATGTTTCTGGATCCAATGAGACATAGGCATCAATAACTAAAAAATCACCAACGTTTACTGTATCTGACCAATTCATATCAAGATATAAGCGATTTGTGACCCTACTAAATCTAATCTGTTTTTCTGGATCAAGGAAATCAGCCAAAAGTGAAATGTATGACTGAGTGATGTAATAGTTAGACATATCACCGGCACTTCGTAAACCATACTGGTCTTGTAACGCCATCTGATATCTCACGCTGAACATATTTGACCCAGCACCACCCTGATCGAACTGAAAAACCTTTGTCACCGAAACAATACGTTGTGAATCTTCGGGCTGAATAGCATCGTTTGGACCTGTAAATCCAAAGGAATCAGTATCCAAATATCCGTTATCAATATCTGTCTGAGTAATTTGATGTTTGTACAATGCTCTTTCTGCACCATCAAAATGGTACTCATTAAACATTTGCAAAGCATCATCTATTGCATCTTCTAGTTGAGCATCGTCAACATTGATCTCGATTACTGGTGCGCCCAGTTTTCTTAGAGCATACTGTTTTAGTTCTTCTCTTGATGAAGGCGTGGACATCTACTGCGCTCCTTTTCCTTTTGTATGTATTAGAGCGAGGCTTCCTGTGTCTTTTCAGACTAGAGAATGGATGCCTTTTCATTTGGTAGACTTATCCAAAGTTTGTTATAGTATTGAGTAGATTTGCAGAAACCATTGTTTCAACTGTTCTCGTAGCCCTAATAATTTTTGGTGGACTATCCGACATACCCTTCACACAAAGAATATATCGTTTATCAACACTTTGAACGTTGTCATATGCCTCAATGCGAACTGTTTGATTTGGGTAGTTGCCCGCACCGCTTTCATTGTAATGATATACGCTTCTTAAGTCTGTTTCAAAAGAGTTTGGACTTGAATCGGCGGTTGAACCAAAACGAGCAACCTTAAACAAAAGACATTGATCGTTACTGGCAACTGAACTTCCAACTCCAACGATAACTTCATATGTCAACTTAATGACGTTTCCTGCATTTCCAGACCGAACAACAACGGCATTATTTGATTGCACGCCAGCACCAGTATATCCGTCACCACTAATTGACGGAAGAGTGCAGCCTCTGAATTCACCGTCGGCAACGCTTACAGTTGAGAATCCATCAGTGTAATTTCGAGAAACAACAGTTTGGAAAGGCACATTAAAGTAATGGTTCGCGTCAGTAATATCCGGATTCAATGCTCCGATATAACTGCTGGCGGCAGAAATTCCAAACGTTCTGATCGTACTTCCGGTCAGTGAAGGATACGACATCTCATCAACAAGGAAACCGCGACCCGATTGAGTGCCTGCTGTAGTTCCACTGATTGAGTAAACTGCTCTATCATTTACCGAATCATATGTCAATTCAACATCAACACCAGAACCAAGAATCTGCAATTCAGCGACGGTGTTTCCAGCAGTAATTGATGTGCTTGCATCTCTAAACGTTGTAATTGATCCTGTCGCACCCGCCAGACCTGTCGATCCAGTTGATCCTGTCGCACCTACTGCACCATCTGTTCCGGTTGCACCTCTAGCACCGACTGAACCAACAAGACCTTGCTCGCCTCTTCGTGAAAAGGTGACAAACGCATCTGTTGTTGAAGTTAATGTTCCACTGAATGCGATGTTATCAAAATCGATTCTGTAATAAGTTCCCTTATCATCTGGTGCTTCTGAAATATGTCCAGTAAAGAAGATTGGAGTTCCGGCGGCAGGACAAGTGACTAAAACAGTGTCTCCGCTTGCAATGACTCCGCTTGTGAACAACGATGTAATTGTTGTTGCATCTTTGTCTTGTTCACTAATTCTAATAAATTTTCTTCCAGCAACAGTGCTTGGACTAATTACCAGTTCGCCATTTCCGGGTGTAACATTTGTATTTGCAGTAAATTTAGTAAGAGAATATCTTAAACCTGCATTACCCGTCGCACCTGACGGACCTGTCGATCCAGTTGCACCAATTGCTCCAGTGTTTCCTGTTGTACCAGTTCCACCAGCACCGGCAATATGATAAACATAAACTTCATCACCAGTGGTTCCAAATCTCGTTCCAGTCGATCTTGTTGTACTTCCGGTAAATGTATAAGTTGTACTTGTGTTTGTAATACCACTTACTTCAAGAGACGAATGTGCCGATCCGGCTAGACCTTGAATATAAAGTCTATCTTTTTGATTATCTTCAATTGCATCAAAGTAAGTGTTTAAATTTTGACCATCATCACTTGTGACACTTAATACAATTGTGTGAACTGAACCGGCTTCCGTATCGTTGAGCCTACCAGAACTAACACCGGGATTGCCACCCACCTTGTATGCAAATCCCGCCGCATTACCAGTGGAACCTTGAATACCAGTGGAACCAGTCGCACCAGTTGCTCCAACTGCACCAGCGGAACCAGCGGAACCGGCAGGTCCAGTTGCTCCAGTTGGTCCGACCGCTCCTGCGGATCCTGCCGCACCAGTTGCACCTGTTGTACCGTCACCAGCACGAACATAATTGAAGAAAACATTTGCGTTATTTGCAAATGTTCCACCCTCAGTTGTGGTTCCCCCGCTAAAGGTGAATACATTCGAGGACGAGGTAATTCCAGAAACTCGAAGTGAGTAAAGACCTGTAGTTCCTTGAAGGAAAATCAAATCTCCTCCATTTGAAGTGCTTACTTGACCAAGGAAATCTGAGATATCAACACCATACGAGTTGGTATCGTGAACCTTGATTTGTGTTCCTGTGTATGTGAGTTCTCCAGTAGATGGTGTTCCTCCTGTATCAAAAGAATACAGAATTCCACCCATACCAGTAGCACCAGTTGCCCCGGTCGCACCAACGGCTCCGGTCGCACCAGTCGCACCAGTGGCTCCAACTGCTCCTGTCGCACCAGTGGCTCCAGTCGGTCCTGCTGCACCAGTGGGACCGGCTGCTCCTGTTGTACCTGCTGTACCGGAGCCTGTTGGATCGACTTGGAATGTGATATTTAATGTAGAACCTTCTGAATCAAAGGAGGACGAGATTGTAATACCAGATCCACTCGCGGCAAAGTTGATAGTTTCAAAAGACGCACCAGAGGTAGCGATGACAGAACCATCAACTTGAATATTATTAATTACATCTTGACTTACACCACTACCACCACCGCCGCCAATAATTTTAATAACTTCAAAGGAGTTGTTATCGTTATCAGTTAATTGTCCACCAGATGCAATAGCGACACCTTGTTCGCCCACAAACGCGAAACCATCCGAAGTTCTACCTACCTCGGCAGTGTTATCGAATTTTACTCTCATCGCACTGTCAATAGTAATACTTGCAGCACCACCAGTGAATGATCCTTGGACGCTAATATTTTTTCCTGAGATAAGATCAAGGCTACTAGCGAGTGTGCTTCCGTTAATATTTGTCGAATTAACAAGAACGCTGGTCAGACCACTATCAATCGATTGCCAACCAGCCGAAGCACCAAAAGATGTTAAGACTTGACCATTACTTCCCAGTGTACCGCCAACTTGTAACTTACCACTGGCAACGTTAAGAGATCCAAACGTATCACCACTTGAGGATGCTTGTTCACCACCGATTACAACCACACCATCTTGCTTGGCAAAGAATGGTGTTTTTGTTCCGTAGGCACTTAAGGGATTATTACCCTTAATAATAAAGTCACCGTTTTCTCCTGTGGCTCCAAGTAAAATATTTAATCTTTTAATCTCATTTGGTCGAATCACAACTTGATTGGATTCAATATCAAAACCTAATGTTTGACCACCAACTTCCTCAAAGACAAAATCTGCGGAAATACCTTTCGACGTTCTGGATCTGTAATGAACAGGACTGATTGGATTAGTGACTCCAAAGAGTCCCATTTCCCGGTCGGTCTGGTCAATGATAACGTATGGTGAGGCAGCATTGCCGTCAATTGTTCCTGCTGTGTTACCTCCGGCGATTTGAAGAACAGACTTTGCGGCTGAATTTCTAAAGAATTGAATGAAGGATCCAAGTTCACGGACGTTAGAGCCTGCGTAGTTTCCATCTCTCAGATAAATCGAAGCGGTGGCTCCAGTGTTTCCAACAAGTTGAATATTGGCACGACCTAAATTGCCAGCACCTTCTGTGGTTGCACCGAGAACAAGTCCTCCAGATGCACCAACATAAAGTCTGTCTCCAGTTTCACCAGTAAAGAATCTTTGAGGTTCAAATGTCGATCCCGCAGAATTGAAAACGACAATATCACCATCTTGTCCACTTGTTGGAAGTTGAACAATAGCGGATACTGTTACATCACCTGTTGATCCATTAACGGTGCGAACAACATTACCATAAAGATTTGATCCAGTAAAATCAACCGTACCGCCACTAAACAGTAAATTATTACCAGAGAAAGTAAGTCCACCAGTAAACTCACTACTTCCACTAATACTGTTGGGTAAAGTAAAACTTAATTTTGCAATACCCGTGTTTGTAAGATAATCAATCGAAATTCCAGATCCAGCGGTCAGACCGTAAATCTCAAGGGGATTGATTGCACTGACCAAATCATTGGTCGTATTAAACCAAACTTTGAAAGTATCAGACGTAAGAAGATTATCTAAGGTCAATCCTTGGACAGATCCTCCTGAAAAGCCGGGTGGTGGTGGATAATTATTCGACATTCAAAAACCTCTTTATATGTATCAGGTCTTAATTAGGTAATTTACAGAAAGGAAAGGTGGCATTTGTTCGGTTAGGTTTTCATCAGTAATATTGATAGTCCCTTTAGACGCACTGCCATCAAGGTCTGTGTTGAAACCATCTCCCGGATTGATTGGGTTTGATGTTTCTCCAATATCTGCAAGATTATCATTACCACCCAATTTATATTTGTCATTAGAAGAACCTTGAGTAGTCGGTCTGTTGAAAGCCAAAGTCAATCGATTCATAAGGTTATCTCCCGCACCCCCACCTGTGCCTAAGTTATCAGCAATAAAGTGTTTGTGAGGTCTGAGAAGTGGTGAACCACCAGTTACACCAAGTCCTCTTTCTCTTGGTGTCTCGGAGAAAATATCAGGAGTTGAGTTATTATTCAAACCATTATTTACGGTTGAGTTAGTTCCAAGTGGGACTCTTCCTCTAAAATCAGGAACCCTAAATTCTCCGGCTGCCTCAAGTGTATCTGCCTCATCATCGCTTCTTGCGTATTTTTGTCCAAGAACACCAGACAAGATTCCAAATTCGGCTTGGTCATAAATTCCGCCGTCACACGGAAGATAAATTGGGTTAGCCCCACCACCATTAATTGATGAAGGAACTTCACCGTTATTCAAAATACCTGCGTAGGGAATGATTGTACCACTTGGAATTGCCAAGTTTGTCAGACCAAATGCACCAAAGGCACGACGAATTGGAACTGCCGCCAAGTATTCAATATATGGAATCCCGCCCACTGTAGCGGCATCATCGGTAAATACAATTTTGACAACGTATTTCGTGAATGCTTGATCTGCAAACGTAGCAGGTTCCTCACCAGCCGCAGCATTTTCTTTGTAAGTAGTATAAGTTAAACTAACAACCGAGTCATCCTTGGGGTCTGTAGCCTGAACATCACCGCCGAGATAGAGTTGATAATATCTTGCTTCGTCAATATTGTCAGACCCAACTTGGGTTCCTTGGGGTTTGACAAAGACGAGTGGGGCACGACCGGGGAAGAAGCCATCGATGAATACTGCGATGTCATCTGCCGGGGCTGCATCATCCATTTCTACAATTTTGGTGTAGTAACGTGCAAGTCCGGGTGCAGCAAGATCAGTACCGCCGTCTGCCGCAAGTTCATCCACAACTTCATTATTAACGATTCCTCCGATTGTAGCATCGTTTGAAATCATTTTTGATGCCAGAAGAGAAACTCTATCAATGTCAATTGTTGTGGAGTGACTTGTGGAATTTTCTAAAGTATAAGTCATCACACCATTTGCGTAAGAAAGTCGAGGACCAAAGGTTCTTTCAAATGTTCCATTTTCAGGAATCGAAACATCGAATGACCCATCACCACCCAAGACAATACTGTTTACAAAATCAGAGTCTACATTTGGTGAGTTTGAAGCATATAAAGTATTTGCATCAAAACTCGTGTCTGTTAACGTAAACCGAGCCGTGGGTGTATTTCCGGATGTAAATACACAACTGTAAATACCAACACAAAGTCTCTTGTCAAAGTATGGTGTGTTGGATCCTCTGTTATTTGGAAGATACAAGGCTCCAAAGTTTTCTGTTTCATTTGGATTATTTGTAGTCCTAACAGAAAGTGAAGTATCGTTTGTTGATACTGCAAGTGCATAATCACCATATGGAAGATATACAGGAGAATCAAACTCAAAGTCTGTAAAGGTGTCACCACTATCTTCAAGATTTCTTGGGGAGCCAATTGATGGATCTGTTGCAACCCCATCATCATCACAAGATTTAACAACTTCAGAGAATGGAATAATAATTGATGAAGAAGGAACACCGTCAATCACAGGACGAATTGAAACTTGAATTGGAGTTCCTGTGTCGGATGCTTCGTCAAACCAAAGTCTAACTTTCTTAATAAACACACCATTTGGATTGGCACTTGGATCTACAGAGAAAATCTGATAAATCGGATTGATAGTGTTTAGAGTTGCGTCTGATGTCGAATTAAACAGTTCATTAAAGTTTTCAAGTCTTGTGTTATTTGAAGTTGAAGAAACTCGTTTTACGACAGGAGGACGAATAAAAGTCTCTCCATTAAGATCAGTGTTGATTGTACCCTGAGCATAGAAAAAGGCATCAGCAGATGTTGTTGCTTCTGTAACATCACCATCAACATTATCGGTGATCAAAAATCTCTTTTTGCCAACGGTGTATGTGTCACTCGGAAGTTCGTATGTAATACTACAACTTCCCTCTTCCGATACAGTATACCCCGTTTCATTACCAACCTGTCCGTCATCGAAGAAAAGATACACGGTAGAACTGGGTCGAAGACCATTTGCTGTAACAGTAACAGTAGTGGCAGGAATATACGGTCGAATAGAAAGATCAACAATTTTGTTGCCCAAACGCTCAACAATTCGTTTTGATAATGCTCTTGCAACAAATGATGTTTTAGAACTTTCAGTATAGGTTCGGTCAAGTGGGTTTGTGTCTTGATCAAATGGATCAATACTCATCGTGGAGAACCAGTGGAATTCCCAATCTTTCCACGTTGTACCGAATCCATTGTTGCGACCCGCGATATCGTTACTATCGTCTTTGATTACAACAGAAAATTCCCAGTTGTTTAATTCACCATCAAAGTTTGATGCAATTTTTGGTTTTTTAGTTTCACTCCAGTAATTTACACAATATGGAGATAGATCAAGTTTACCATAGTAATCAATACTACCAAACTCATTGAGTCGTTCTTTGCCAGTGCATTCAAAATCTGAAGACAGAACCGCTTCAGTGTGATCAGAAATGATGAGGTCGCCATTGATTGTGGCTCCGGAAACATCACTTTCTGTTGGTGTAATAATACCAATACTTGAACTGACAAACGGTGGTCGAAGTCTGTTTCTTACTGGATCAATTGAAGCATTGTAATTAACTCGTGTGAGGTCTGCGTTGCCGTGTCCAATAAATTCATCAACAAAAACACCAGTCAATGAAACAGGTGCGACATTCTCAAGACTCTTGGTTCTATTTGTTGCATCATTGATGAGTTGTCTTGTGTAGTTAAATTCGGCATCGAGTTGTTGAGTTTTCTCAATCTCACCAATTTCTTTCATTGTAAATCGCTGATTATCAATGTATTCAATGCGAATATCTTCGGGAGTTGTCGCATACGCAGGAATAATCAATCTATACAATTCCATATCGTTTGGTGAAACGTATGGTGGTTCTGGAAAGTTTGAAAGTTCTCCTTGAACAATTTTAAATGTTCTATCTTGAGTCAAAACAACACTATCAATTCTTGCAGCATAGTTGACTGTTACGATATCTCCATTACCCGGATCAATCACAGGATCACAGTTGCTTGGATTGAGTGGATCAATACTGTAGTTAAAGGATCCATCAATTCCAGAAATTGTAGATATAACTTCGTCTGCACGGAAATCAATAAATTCTGTTAATTTGTGTCCATTGTATTTCGGAACATTTTTGGTAGCAACGTTGCTGTAACTATCCACCGTAAATGGTCCGTTTGATCCAGACCGCTCATACTTTTTAAACGTCACAGACATATTTGCACCATCAGCGGGTGCTGTCGCATTTGCTTTGAGCGAAAGTGAGGACTCCAAATAGGCTTCTTCTGTCTGTCCATCATTTAAAACAAAATCATCAATAACGTCAACACCTGTGTCGGTATTAACAATACTTGTAACCTCTTTTACATCAACCGAACCGAGTCTAATTTCACTTGTAGCGTTTGTAAATGTAAGACTTGAAGTGATGTTACCGCTAAGTGTTTTGGTTCTGACCGCAGACTTATCAGTAATATTGATCGGCATAAATGCAACAAAAGAACTATTTGAAAATTTCGGATCCACAGAAATTGAAATTGTATTACTTGCTGAATTGATCGTAAAGTCATCTGCTCTAATAATAGAACTTTCACCTGTTGAGGTTCTAAGTAGCAAAGTTGGACCGATCAAAGATCCATTTACTCGTCCTTTGAAACCTGCGAATGTTCTCCTACCGTCAAGTGTTTGAATAACTGCGTTACCCTGTGCGTTGACTTGACCTGTAAAGGTTCTAATACCCTCAAGGTTCACAGGGTTAGAAAGATTTTTAACACCACTACCAACTTTGAAAAGTCTTCTTGATGAACCAGATTGGATTAATCTTTGTTGTGAACTGTCAAAGGTAATGAGATTATTGTCGGTGGTCAACGGATCGGATGACTTGTCAGAAATGTAAGCAATATCCGATGGAGTTTTTCCAGCGTTGAATGAGATATTTGCAATGTACATTCTTACAGGCTGTGTTCCTGTACCAGCCTTTCGTGCGACGTGCAGCGGATTGAATGAGCCAATTACATTCACTCCACTGTCGTACATAAACATTCTTGTCGAACGCAAGAAAACGTTTGCTGTGTCAGTCAGAAGATTTTTTATTGCACCATCTGTAAATTCAAAGAATGATCCAAGTTGTCTGCTGTATTGATTTGTATTTTCAATAGTTGTCAAAGAGTTTGGATATGGAGAATTGAGTTTTGTACTAGCAATAGTTTCAAATTCAAACCCACGAACATATGCTTTACCCGGTGAAAGAATTACACCAAACTTTGTGGGGTCTGAAGAACCGAATGTGTTCAAGAATGTGTCTGTTTCGGCAGGGAAAGGAACAACTGTGTAGTGACCAGACTCGTCGTATGTTCTACGTGCCAGAGTTTTTTCAAGTTCAGCGTAGTCAGGATATTTAATTTTCTTGGTTGATTTATTGTCAATGATACGAATCAATTCGACATAAGAACCACCAGTATTACCAACAACGCTAAACCCGGAAACATTTGAACCACTCAATCCACGCTGTGAGAGTGTAAGATCAATTTTATAACGATCTGCACCGGGAGCATTAAAGTTATTAAATCCAAATGATGGATCTCGAAGACTTGAATCATCATCGACAGAAACAAAACTTCTATTTACATCAAAACCGACTGAGATTGTATTTTCAGAAAAATCTCTATATGAAGCAGTAGAACCATTTGTTACCGTGTTGTAAGGTGCATAACCTTGAGAATCGTTTTGGTTGAAATATCCATCGACATAGTAGACACCGGGATTCACCGAGACGAAGTTAGCAACCGTACCAACTCCGGGTGCAGTCACACCGGAAAGAGAAGTGACTGTAACACCAATGTTATTTGTTCCCACAGTTTCGATGGACTGATTTTGTTCAAAGGAACCCGGAGTCAAATACTGACAAAATAACACTTGATAGGCATCATCAACAAAATTTACTTTATCTGCAAAACCGACAACTTTTGCGTCGGTGGTGATAGTTCCCGATGTCGCTCGAAGGGTTTGACCAACCATACTTTCGAGAACACTTTCGGACAATTCTGTGGTTGGAGAAATACGAATAAACGCAGCCTTTGAAGTTGACACTTCTCCACCTAAAACGACAGATCCATTCTTGAAAATATGATTACCAAATCTTTCGATTTGATTCTGAAGAATACTCTGAAGTTGGGAAAGTTCACGGGCTTGAACAGGGAACCCCGGCTTGAACATCATTTGAAGAAATTTTTTATCTTCGTCAAAGTCATTGAAGTAGGGGGTTCCACCCATAATTTCTTTATTGTATGCCGTCATCATTTCCCCTTATTAGAAATTAAAGATAAGTTTAATAAATTCAGATTGCTCCGCGACTCTGCTGACGCTTTCACCTAGTCCTTGTATGTATACCATTTCTCCGGACTTGGTGTCAAATTGTGGATCGACAACTTCCGTAACAGTACCGATCAAGCCTCCCCCACCAACTCTATCAACGGTAAATGTATCACCCACACCAAAACCATACGTCAATCCTAAAACGTTAATATCAGTCACAAAAACTTCAAACTCATCATCGCCCGTAAGATTTCTAACTGATACTACTTTTCCGTCTCCGCGTCTTTCATTATTAAGAATTGTACCATCAAACTTTACTTTACTTTCAGCATCTTCAATTCCTGTCGCTTTGAGTCCAACTGTTCCTCTAAATGCGGTTTTTGAAACACTCAATTGAGTATCTTCAAATCTTGTTTGATAGACTTTTAATTTCTTTTCTAACTGGGTAAAAGTTCCATCTCGTTTATCTGAAACAAGCACCGTAAGAATTTCATCATTAATAAAAGGTTTTGCCATATTCTTGACAACGATTTGTCCTGAAACCTGTGAGCCAGTGTCAAGAGAAAGTGAACCATCCAATTCACCCACCACACCGGAAAGATTTCCAATCACAGTATAAACTTTATTTTTGTCTTCAAGACCGAATCCAGCAAGACTACCTGTCGCAGAAACCTCACGAACAAGAACCGTAGTTTTTCTAAAATCATCAAAGTTTAGTAATTTACCACCATCTTCAAGATCAGCAGTGATTTTTGGATTCTTGAGGATTGCAATATTGATGAAATCATTTCCAATACCAGATGCTTCATCACTTGACAAATCCAAACTACCTTCAAATTTTACACCGATTGCTGAACGGTTCGCAGCAAGTTCTGTAATTGCATCCTTTCCAATCGGATCAAAAATAAGAGTATTTAAAGTGTAGTCAAATGTTTGATTAACCACGGAGAATGAAGTGGTTGCCCTCGTGTAATTTTCTCCGGGGCTATGAACGACCACGTTTTCAATTGTTTTGTCATCCTTGAGAGATCCAAAGGCTTCTGCGTCTCTTCCGTCGCCGTCGATATTAATAATTGGACCAATTTCAAATAAATCGCCCGGTTTTGGAATTTGATTGTCGGGAAGATTTATGCCAAATGTAATCACATTATTATTGACACCCTTGATTTGACGAACAACCCCACTCGCAACACCACTTAAGAATCTAACACCGTATGTTGCACTGCCCACTGGGACGTTTTGATTAACGGTAACTGTTTTTTTGTCACCCGAAACAAATGATACTTGATTAGAACTACTTCTGGGCAAGCCTGAATCAAAAACTAAATTGCCAGTGCCTCTTGTGATACTAATTCCGGAAATAGATCCAACATTACCATCTAAGTTCGCCTCATATTGAACTTCATATTGGTTTTGATCAGTGTTTTCGTATGCGTTGGCGATTCTTTCGTAAAATGGTAATTGCTTAACAGGGATAAAGTTTTTATCAATAAAGTCTTCTAAGCCAGAGGGAATGGTGTAAAGAAATTTCCATTCAAAGCCGTCAGCCAGAACGATTGGATCTGTGCTTGTCCCATTTGGCTCAATGTCCGAACCAGATTCATTGCCGTTATTTTCAAGACAAATGTATACATTTTGCGAATTGGTTTTAACATAAAATGGTTTTGTGAGAGTGCTTGTATCGGTATCGGATGAAATCTTATCCATCGAAATACCTTGAATCCAATCATATCTGGGAACCAGAACGGTAGAAGCACTTGCTTCAATACGTTTTGCAAGAATCATATTTCGCCTGACTGTCCCCTCAGATTCATCAGTACGCTGATCTGTCGTGGATCCGGTGATTCCGGAAAGACACATAAAAAATTTATCCTCTGCAAGAGGACCGAACTGACTCACAAAGTTTTTTGCAAGTTGACCTTTGAATTGATAATCGTAAGTTACGCCGGACATAAGAACTCCATTTTATGTATCAAGTTTTGGTACACTCATTTTATCGAGGAAATCTGAAATACGAACATCACCAAATTCCATATCTTGTTGCACAGAGGAAACAATTGGAAGAGATGCAGATGCGGAGTCACCTAGAATTGTAAATGAATCTCCATCATCAGCAAAAACTTTGACACTACTTTGAGATGTGAAACTTCCGCTTTTAACTTTTACAGTCAAAACCGTATTGTTGAATCCTGATTTTCCACTTCCGACTGATGATGACGTTGCCAGAAGCGGATTTACTGTAAATTTATTTTGTGACAAAGTAGCGGATACTTTTTCCTCTTTGGCTGCGGGTGTTTCTGAAAAGTCTTTACTTGTGACAGCCGTAACTTCACCTAACGCCGTTATTTGTCCGGGGACCGTCTGAGACAATTCATCCCCAACCTGTATGTCCCCAGAAATTCCGCTGATTGTCATATCAACGTTTTGGAATCGAATTCTAACCTTTCCTCTAGAAGTAGCAAACTCGTACTTATTATTAATTTTTGACAACTCTTCGTCAGTTCTATTTTCTTTAAACAAAACTCTTGGGTGTCGGTAAACGATATAACCACCACTGAATCCTCGTCCAAATCTTTGAGCATCAGATGTTGTCATTGGCACTTGTGTTTTCGGTGCGACCACATATCCGGGTTTTCGATCAGATTCATCAAGCACACTTTGAATATATTCTGGACTAACATCCTCATTGTCCGAGTATACACCGTTTCCAATCGGAACGATTTGACTTGTATACGGAAAAACTAAATCTGGTGCAACATTTGGACTGCTTCCCGTAAATGTCAAAGGTGATGTTGTAATACCACCCCATCCATTTGGATAAAAATCACCAAATTTATTTGCAAGAGTGTCGCCTCTGAAATCAGATGTCGCAGAGATAGTGTATGGAAGATAGTTTCCAATCAAAGGGAGGATAAAAGTATCTTGATCGATATCATCTGTAGTGAGATTTGAAGTGAACCCGGCGATGTCAAGATTGGTAGTCGTTTCATAGCGTCCAAGCATCATACTTCCGGCAGGATGAAAAACTTTCTTTACAATATCTGCGTATTGTTTTAAAGACTTTTCAGCGGAGATTGTGTAAGAAAATTGTTGATAATTAAAATTATTTTGAATGACGGAGGAAGAAGACAACAGTGATCGATTGCTTTTGAAAACTTTTTCATCCACGATCTCACCGCGACCGCCGAGAATTTTCAAAGAAGCACCAGATCCCCCTGCGGTTAAAATATCAACCGAAAGGTTTGAATCAACTGTAAAAATTCTGACAGGCTTACCAGTGGGTTTTGAGACTGATCTAATTTCACCAAGTGTGGAGATATTGTTCACTCTTAGTTTTGAAACAATTTTTTTTCCATCTTTGATGAGAACAATATCATTGAGAGCGTATCCTTCGCCGTCTTGGGTGATACCGCCAACCAAACTCGGTTTGACCTCCGAAACTAAATCAAACACTGTTTCTTTGACAGTTGAATCATTTTCTAAAATAACTTTAAAGTTTGGTAAAAACTCACCAATTCTGTTTTTCAAAATGATTTCTGCGTAATCTACTTTTGTTGCAGTATCAAACCTAAAAATAATATTGTCAATATCAGCAGATGCGTTGATTGGACTTTTACCATCAAATTCATTCTTGCGTTGATAGATTCTTGCACCAATGAAATTATTGAGTGTTGACCTTGAGTTTGAGAGAGTAGTATAGATGGAAACAGAATTAGAATAATCCGAATCTGACAGTTTAAAAATTCTGTCTCGAAGATATTGGATATTGGCTTCTTTGTCGTACAAAAGTCTAAACAAAAACTCCACTGACTCGGAGTTACCTTTGTTTTGGTAATAGTCTTTGACCTTTTTAATCGCCAACTCTTCATTGACCGCAGTGGAAAACTCTTTGGGAAAATTCTGAAGATATGTCTCTCTAAAATATTTTTCAAACGAATTTAGAGTTTGGTCAAAGTCTGTGTACGTGTTTATTCTAACGGCTTCCGCCCGCGAGTTACCTTGCTGCTCAGTGTATTCCAGAAATGCCTTCATAAAGGCAACAAAGGTCGGGTGATCATTTACGACAAAATCTGGAAGAAACTGCTCTGCTAAAACAGAAAATCGCTCATCAATTGATAAGGGACCAGTCGCACCAAACGTTGGCTCAGAGAATGCCTGAAGCGGAAGAAGTAAAGATCCACCGTACGCGAGTGACATTAGTAACTACCCCCTCCACTTGTCGAAGAACTGCTGCTGCTTGATGTTCTCGAAGTAGTGAATGCACTAGAGATAGAAGACGTTCCGACGTATGAAACGCCAGATGTCGAAGTTTGAATCTGTCTGTCGGGTCGATCATCAGGGAGCATCACAGTGGTGTTTCGTTCGGAGTCTTCAGCATCTTGTGCTAAAATATAATTTTCATTAGCGACCAGACGATTGTTTGCAATTTCGGCTCGAACACGAATATCACCAGAAATTTCTTTGATCGTGAAACTATTAAAAGTCACAACTCCGTTTTGATAATCAACTGTTCCAAAGTCTTCTTCGACAACATTTTTAGTTGCATTGACAATATTAAAAAGTTTAAGTTTTCCAAAACCATCATCTTCTGCAAATACTTTAATCTCATTTCCGTCTTTATTAAAGTAAGTAAAATCATTCGTAGTGACCACTGCCGAGTGACCAGCGTGCGGATGGAATATCGGATTTGCAAAATTCAAAGAGTAGTTTGAGGGTGCATTTGGTGTTGGAACAAACCTTGACTCTAGAGATGGTGTTAGTGTTATAGTCTCGACTTCAACAAGTGAGTCAAGAATTTTCTTTACCATTCTACTAATTGAAACAACTGAGAAAAAGTTTTGAGAATTTTCTTCAAAGTAATCTGAAATTGTTTGTTGAATTACAGCAATCAGACTGGCTTCGTTCAAAACAGTTTTTGTTGGATCGTACACAACCTTTGCATTGTATCGGAAATATAATTGTATCGCATCGACTACCTCTGGAGAAACACCAACAGAGCATTTTGTCTGCAAAAAGGTTTGAATTGAATTTTTAAGACTTGTTGTAATAATTGATCCTGAGTTTGGCTTCAACGTAATAAAAACTTTTCCGAATTGAGGCGGGTTTGCATCCTCACCTCCATAGCAGTAGACTGATCTAAATCCTGAAAAATTGTTTGAAACCAAGGCTTCAAAGTCTGATGTTGTTACTGCTCGATTCTGTGCAGAAAATGACTTCGGCGAATTATATCGAATGCTTGCAACTGACTCTCTTTCAGAACCACCAGAAGCAGCACTCTCAACTTCAATGGTAGAGAACTCATTAAAGAACAACGCTCTTGAAGTTGATGAATCTGTTTTACCAACACCATTTGCAACCGATCCATCTGTTTGCAGATAAGATACGCTAATTAAGTTCCCGGCACTTAATTTTTTTCCAATTACCCCGTCACCGAAACGAATCGAGTAAACGCCGTCAAAATCTTCCTCGACGAAGAAAGCATTTGTCTCGGATGTGATTTCAGTATAACTATTGGCTTCACTCCAAACGTCATCTACCCCCGAAGTATCACTTACTGATTTGAATACTTGAACACGAAGGGTTTTTGTATCAGCATTGGGATCATCAATTCTATACTTTTGATTTGCATCAGACGATGGCACGACAAAAGAGAAAGATTTGATTTCACCTTCACGCAGTTCTACGTTATTTGCGAATCTACCATTTCCCGTGTCAGTGTCTAAGATGGAAAGAGAGACTGGATCAATATTTGTAAAATTGTAAGATTTATTGCCAACTCTTGCAAGAAATCTCGAACCCCTTGGAAGGGTATTGATTTTTAAATTATTGAAGGTGCAGTTTGCTGTAAGAGTTGGAGCAGTTCTCGAAAACGGAACATATCCTAAACTCTTGGCGTGTGAGACAACCGATGATCGTTTTTGTGCGGTATCTAAAAACAACTCACTCGCGGTGAAATTGTTGTAAATGCCTTGGTAATGAGTATAATATGATAACAGATCAAGAATTACACTAAGACCAGACCCCTCAAAATCGTAGTCTTTAAACTCTTCTTGGTTTTGAAGAAAGTTAATCATATTTTGCTTGATCGTATCAAAATCAAGTTGATTAACAGAGAGTGATTGTCTTTCGTTGTCCATTATCGAATCCTTTCAAGACTGATTTCAACTTTGACGGGAGCGGGATTGTTGCTGACGCTAAAAACGATTGTCACATCAAATGCGTTTCTACTTAAATTCGGTGAAACTTTAACACCTCTTAAAGAAGCACGCGGCTCATTGTCAATAATTGCTTTTTCAATCTCTCCCTTGATTCTAAGTGCTGTGATTGAATTAATGTTTTCAAAAAGTTTTCCACGAACATTTCCGCCAAACGTAGGGGAAAATGGTTTTTCTAAAAAATTGTAGAGAACAATATTTCTAACCGATCTACGAACCGCCTCGCTGTCACGCAAGATATTTACATCGTTGGTGATGGGGTTCTTTGTAAAATTAAGATCGATGTCTGAGAATCTGCTCATATTTTTATTTATGTAATATTAAGTAAGCCTTTCAGGTCAGGTTTTGCAATCTGTCCCAATAATTTTTGACTAAAACAAGGATCCTCTGCCATTGTCAGGACTGAGAAACCAAGACTTGATTTTGCAATGTAATCAAGGGCTGCAAAATAAGTCGCATTATCTGAATCAATAAGGTTTCTAATGCTCGATGTGAAATCCAAAGTTGAATTCCCAAGATTAATTAATTGACCCAGTTGATCCTGTGATGCTTTCGACAAATCCAGTCTACCGTCAGTAAGAGGAAATTCGGAAAGGAATGCTCTAATATTACCATTGATTAAAGAATCAACGGAATCATATAATGCTTGACCCGGACCCAGAATACTCCCAAAAAACGGAGAGTAATGATCCACGAGTGCCTGTCCGATATTTCCTGAATCTATAGCATTTTTAATGTTATTGTAACTTTGAGCAATTGATTGGATCCCCACCAAACCGGGAAGATCACCAACTCCACCACCCGGATTGAACCCCTCTTTATAATTACTCACACCACTCAATCTGTAAGCGTGATCTTGAAACTCTTGTGATCTTGCTGTGATTAGATTTATTCGGTCTGTCAAAAATCCAACAGCAGTATTAATCCGAAGTGTTCCTTGACTGTCTACAAAGGTTGATAGAGGGTTTCCAAGGTCGTCTGTGAGTGGAACATCAACTGCGTCTGCCAGATCGCTTAGGATTTGACCAGTGCCACTTAAAACACCATTGACTGCTGATTCGACTGGACTTCTAAAAACTTCACCGGAAATTACATCTCTAATCGCTTGCAGATCATCGTCTGAAAATGGAAGAGGTGGCAAATCACACCCAGAGGTATTGAACAAATCAAGATTGAACAATTGACCATTGGCAACATACTCATCAGTTTGATTAATTTGTGTTGGGATATCATCAGAGGGAAACGAAATTATTTGTGCCTCTGATAAAAATGCTCGAACACCAATGGTATTTGTTCTTAGATAAAACTTATTTGAAACAATAAAAAATAACGGATCGTCATTAACCTCTTGAATGGTGTCAACCAAGTCTTCAAAGAAATCCTCAGAAATATAATTTTCATTGTTTGGAGGATTATCTAAATCTTCAAAAGTAACTGAATGGTTTAAACCAAAACCAAGTTTTTTTGTCAGTGGTCCTACATTCGTTGATCCACCCGGAACACCACCCGCCGGTGTAGGAACAGTCGCGTCGTACTGTGTTCCAAATAAACGATAAGCCGATTCAATTTGTCCTCTCACAATCGACAGTTGAGGTGCTGGTTGCTGGTCTTCACCGGGATCTGGGACTGGAGGTATATCTGAATCGATAGGGGATAGTAATCTAACATTTCCGTCTTGTACGACATCAAAAATAGAATTTGCTAAAGCAACATCTCGATCATTAGCCTGCACAAAAAGTGGATCACTCTCATCGCCATACGGACCTAGCCTATCAATGTAAGTGAAATAGTTTCTTAAACCATCAGAGTAAAAATCATCGTATTCGCCAGATTGGATCGAATAAGTTGGATTGTAAATTGGAGTGATGCTAATTGTTGCAGATGGGAAAATACTTCTTACTATAGTCAGTCTTGTTTCAATACCTTTTAGGAAATTTGGCATCACTCCAGAAAGTTCATAACTTCCGGAGTTAATATTATTACGATATGTTCCAAAGAAGGACAAAAATAAATGATCAAAATTAATCTCAGTTTCATTCAGAAAGACAAGATTGGGATCAACCATATCGTCAATTACAAAACTAAAGTTTAAATTAACATCTTTGATGTCACCAAGTTGCTCCAACGACAGTCCAGTCAATTGGGTGATGTTATTCACAGCGTTGCTAAACAATGTGTTTTCATCAGAATTTCCAAACTCAATAATACTTGGGAATGAAGTAAACCGCTCCACCCCTGCCTCTTCTTCTTCTTCTGTTAGAATGGTTTTTTCAAGTTGAGTGATATCGAGAAAGATAGAATCTTTATTGACTATGCCACCCAAATCTGTAATTTTAGGTGAAAAAATTAGGGGCTTCAAATCCTCTTGGATGACATCATTTCTAAGTACGGTAAATAAATCAATCGGCATATTTTAACTCACATTTCTACCCAATAACCACGACCATCTTCGATGACAAAAACGTAGTTAAGACCTGTGCTAGTATTTATCCAGATATCTCCAGAGATGGCAGAGGAGGGAGCATCGGGCGTGATAATTGTTGAGTTGCTATCCTTTTCTTTGACCGAAAATTTTCTTGTGATACCGGGTCTTTCGTACGTGCCAGTTTGATAATTTACCAATGGCTTGGTCTGTAAAAGATAGGAGTATACTGATTGTCGATCATTGAACAAAAGACTTGTAAGATCATCATTAGAATTTTTTACCTGCACAGGGTATTCAAAAGGTCTAATACTTTTATTTTGATTAAACAATCCTCGCATCGAATCAATTTTTTGATCAGACAATTCTGGATAATCATTTTTGATTTGAACATTTGAGAGAGACTTTAACATCATCGACACAAATGCAAATCTCGCTGTCTGACCTTTTGGATATGATCCTCTGTTACCCTGATCGTCAGTAAAGTTTTGTGCGTACCCTTCCTCCTCGGCAAAGATTGTAAGAAGAACACCCTTTGCTTGGACATAGTTAATCAGGTTGAGCGTTTCTTTTGTAGTCATCCGATATTCACATCTCCCGAACCAGTCGTAATTGAATGGGAGCAAGTGGCAGAGTCAGTTAGTCTTGAAAGAGGAATCCCCCCACTGTAAACACTCGAACTCCCAGTAGTAATTCTTGCAGATGAGTGTGGTGAGTCTCCGTGTGGAGAGACAGACGATCCAAGCGTTGCTGGCGGAAGTCCATTTATGTTGACAGCATTGGCACGACTATTGAGTATAACGCCACCTGCCTTGTCACCAATTTTTGCTGCTGGTAATCCCATATTAGTTTAAGTTGATTGGCTTTCCAGATATATTTACAGTTTTACCAGAAAGATTCAAATTCCCATTCGTAGAAATATCTATACCATCCTCGGCAACAAAGTCGAGTTTACCATCTACCTTTACATTTGCGTTTCCGTTGATAAGAATATTTGCGTTCTGATCTACATCGATGTTGAGGTCGCCCTTAACGTGTAGATTATTGTCGTTGATAGTCACTTCGTACTTGCTACCCACAATTTTAAGAACCGTGCTGCCATCAGGATGAATTTCCTCAAAGGTTCCCGAACGGTGATACCAGTGGATTCTTTCTGCACCGGGGGTGTCATCAAACTCTTGGATGTGACCACCTTCAGTTTCTTTCACTTTGTTGAATGGATACTGAGTGTTGTAGGGTGTTGATGGCTCAGTAATTTGACTTGAAGATCCACCACCAGAGGGAACCTCCATTTCATCAATGTCATTTCTTTTCTTTTCAACAATCGTTTCTTCAATTTTTTCATTTCTCGCCAAACGGTTTGTGTCAGATTCATCGATGAAATCTTCTTTCGGATAGACACCACTCGGATCACTGAATCCAATGTTTGGATTTGGAAGCATACTTGAGATTGCAGGAATTGTTCCGAAGTAGACAGGGTTTTGTGCAAGACTTCCATCTCTAAAAAATCCAACAACCCAAGTACCAGTAACAGGACCAAGGGGTGTTTCGCCAATACCATTTACCGATGCAGATGTCACTGGAGTGATGGGTGTTGCCCAAGGCAAATCTTCGGTCGGAAGATCCTGTTTGTTCTCTGTATGATAACCATAACACCTAATCTTCACGCGACCAATTTTCAAGGGGTCGTTTCGATCTTCAATCACACCTTGAAACCATACAAAATTTTCCATATCAACCTCCTATTGTCGTGGTAGTTGGTACTGCTTGACCACGGAAATTTCTCACTGCTTCGATGGCAGTTTTATATTCGTCACCAGCGGACGGATCAAAGTAAAACCGATGACCCAATCCTTTGATTAAATAATTTGTGCTGAGGTCTTCATCATTTTCACCCTCTTGAATGAGTTCTTCATCAACGTCATTCTTTGTAATTTGAATTGAAATTGTCTGACCTGCCTCAAGGATTGAATCTCCACAAATGTCGAATGTTATTTGTGAATCATTGTGAATTCCAATGTTTGAATTGAGATACAACTCGCACTCAGTTATATCGTCATAATTGGGAGCAAATCTTGAGGTGCTGTCGTTTGTATACAAAATTTTTGGTCTTGTATAGTTTTCATTGTCTGCCTCGGAGATAATTGTTTCTCCTCTTCCTCTATCAGTTGCAAGGATCGAGTCCTTGGCATATGACAGGTTTTGATTTAAGATAGACTTTCGTGTGATGTCAAATGATTTTAGATTTGTTGAAAACACACCAGCAGAAACTTGCTTTGCACGATTGAATTCTTTACCAAATTTAAGGTTTCTCATCTTGTGCGTGCCGAGCGTGAAGTCATCTTGAAGTTCTTCTGTTCTTCTCACGTTTGAGTCAAAGAAAAAATTAACTGGTTGTTCTGTATAAAGATTGAGAAGATTTTTAAACTTTAAACCACTGGAGGTTTCATACAAAAGAAAGCCAACATTGCGAATATCATTTTCAACATATCCTCTCTGTGCCAGTTGTGCAATCATCTCAGACGGACGCTGGTACGGAAAGGCATACTGAAAGTTGCCGCTAGTGTCATCGACATCAACAAGTTCAGTGAGAAGATTTTCGCTGACTACACTCTTTGCAATCTCAGAAATTTTTCCAAGATACGAACGACTAATTTTTGTATTTAAGTCATTGTATCCATTGATTGACATAAGTTTAAATGATATGACATCAGTTCTTGTTTTGTCTGTGCGAAATCTTGAGTTCTGTCCGATGATTCTAAATCGAACAGTTTTAAAATTTTTGTACTGTGGACTTCGATACTCAACCGTGACAATCTCTCGACCAATGATTGGTAATTTTTTCATCAATCCAACCGTGTCGGTAAATGTCATATCACCAATCATAAATGGTGAAAAAATGTTTTCAAAAAAACCAAGAGAGGTGACGTATTCTCGAATTGAAAATTCACCACCAGCGAGAGATTCAATACGAATGTCTTCGATGACCACATCGTTTTCTTTTGTAATAAAATCTCTATCTCTTGGTTGCGTCATTGATTACCTACGATATTTGAAAACTCTCTATTGATATCTTGGACAACACTTGCCGATGGAATCCTGATTCTTCTTTTACTTTCATTTACACGACGCTCATACTCTGCATTTGTAACGACATACGTTCCATCGTTGTTTTCAATGTAATTGTGAAGAATAGTATCTGTGTATTTGATTCCATTTGTGTGAATTGGTGTCTGAATATTGTCGGCTCCGGGAGGTGATGCCAGAGGATCTAAGACGATGCCCCCGGTAGTACCCCTGTCTGTTTCAAAATGATGAACAGCCTCATCGCCTGCCACGACCTTACGAATTTTAGCACGAAACGGATCAAGAAGCCATTTTCGTCTTGCCAGATTTTCATCCTTTTCAAAAACTCCTGTTTGTTCAGTGAGTTGGATCTGTGATAATGCAGCATTGAAATACTTTACTCTTCCGACCTTTGTTTCGGAATTAAATTTTTCGATACCACCTGATACAATATTTTCAAATTCTCTTCTTGTGGTAGACAACGAATCACCCTCTTGTAGAGATGTTGTCGAGTCAAAGAAAGGTGCAACAGAGTCATCACTGTTTCCAATAAACAAACACTGATTACCATATTTTTTGCTTACATATCTCTCCAACGAGTTGGTGGATAATGGAAAAGAATAGAATGGGTCAAGTGCTTCGTTGAACAGAAGAATGATCCAGTTGTAGTTTGGATCGTCAAAGAACTTTTGTGAAAGTATGTCCGGAGTTTCGCCGTCTTTGATCGTGTACTCAACATAATTTGATCTTTGTAGTAAAGACTCATTTGTAAAGATAGCACGACGAAGGGTGTCCTTGACCCCAGACCGTTGACCATCTGGATTTACATAACTTGTTGTTGGAAATTTATCAAAGTAAGTCATTAGAATCCTGCCAAAATAAGTTGACGATTGAGAAGAACAGCCTGACTCATAGTGAGATTGAGTGTCACCTCAGTTGGTACACCATCTCGGAAAAAGGTAGACCGTTCACTCGGTGCGTAGTTTACTGATAAGTCGGTCAAGAATGCACGACCAATCTTAGGAAGATTAACATTTTCTACAAACTCACCAGAAGGCAAATCACGATAGAAAAAACTCACATCAAATTCGTGTGGTGCGAGCAACATCGTGGATGAGATGGAGAGTTCGGGAAGCATATGAAAACGAAAAGCCTCAATGATGTTTAACATCATAATTGACTCGCGTTGATTTCTTGGAGCGAACTTAAACTCAAGTGAAAATGTCTTTCTTCCGACACCTCTGAACAACGATTCGTTCTTTGGGTTTTCTGCAAAGCCAAGCCTTGCTCGGAAAAAGTTAGACAGATCATTTTCACCACCTGTTGGAATATTTTTTGCTGCTTTCTGTGACAGTTTTTCTACACCAAGTAATTTAAGTTTATCAATACCCGCACCGATGTTACCAGAAACGGCTTCGTTGATCGCATTGAAGACTCCAGCAGATCCCTCTTCGTAATCCACTTTATCAGAGAAGTTCAAACCTGATGGGATATACATTAAAATTTGTTCTTCAAGTTTTTCAGTAGCCTTGGACAACCGAATGTCTGATGCCACTTTGTTTACAATTTCACGATTGGCAGATGGACCGACTGAGGTTTTATTGCCAAACCGATTTGTCCGTGACAACTCACCCTTCAAAGGATCAAAGGCAATCCCACGATTTCCAATTAAATCACCATATTTGCCATATGCCGTGTACGATGACTTTTCATCTTGAGAAACAAAAGAATCAGTGAAGTTTTCAAGGCTACTGAACGTGTCGGTGCTTAATTCAATCCCTTCTTCAATATTTCCCTGCCTGTCAACCAAGCCAGCAGTGAAAAACGGACCATCCCCACTCGTATCAATACCGACCTTGGCACGTTGACTTTTTCGCTTGAAAACCTGAAAGCGAATGTAGGAAGATTGTCGATTTGTTTCACTTTCTTCTGTCAGATCAAGAGGATAAACGAGATCGCTTTCGTATTGGTAAAGACTTGCAGATCGACCCTTTGATCGACTGCTAAAGTATTCATTTTGTCCAATACCAACGTCATCAAATACATCAGCCAAATCCTTTAAACTGTTGTCTACAAGAAAAGATGATCCTGCATCAACCAAATCATCAAGTGCTGTTCTATTTGTGGTATCGGGTTGTGTGGATTGCGGTTGCATTCCTGATTCGTCAACTGCCATAGTGCCTCCTACATATTCTATGTATGGCGTACCGTGGAAAGTATCAACCAAAGAATCCTTCAAAATATCTTGGTGATCCAACAAAAATTGTTTACAGATCCCTATGGGAGCGTAAATGTATGAGAATCTTTGATGAGAATCCAAATGTGATTCGTTGGGCATCCGAAGAGATGGCTATCCCATACCTTTCACCAGTCGATAAAAAACGACACAAATATTTTCCTGATTTTATAATTGAAGTTAAGAACAAAACGGGTGAGATTGAGACACAGATGCTTGAGGTTAAACCAGCCAAGTATACCCAGAGTCCAAAGAAACCAAAAAGAATAACCAAAAGGTTTCTGAATGAGGCAAATACTTATTTGGTAAATCAAGCAAAGTGGGAAGCAGCAGAAAACGTCTGTCACAAAAAAGGTTGGAAGTTTAAGATTTTGACAGAGAAAGAAATCTATGGCAAGTGAGTATGTTCGCACATCCGGAAAGATTAAAAAACTACTATCACAATCAGGTAGTCGATACTCAATTGATAATATTAGTATTGAATCTCCACCTGCTCTTAAAAAGGGTGATCAACTTGCTGGCAGCGTTCAATTTTTTTCGTATCCAGTTCCCAAAACAATTGACACAATTCCATACTACCACTTGTTCCCCGGAGTTCTGGTGATTGATGTGAAACGTGATTACCTCACTGGTATGAATCTTTTTCATTTACCAAGAAAATTTAGAAAATTTTTCCTCACAAAAGTGCTTACATCAAAATCTCTTGGGAACGAATCTGGTAACAAAACACAGATTAATTTCTCATATGAGGGAATGCTTAATGAAACATATTTGTCGGCGGTTGCCAAAAGTTGTGTTAGAAAATATATCATTCCAAGAATGGGTGCAGTATCTTTACAATTACACCCAAATATTTGGGAGGACTTCTTTCTCGGACCAACTTCAAAAATACTTGAGCGTGCTTGGAGAAAAACCTCTGCTTCGACTGCATATAGAAAATCATACGAAGATATTCTAAAAAATATCCTAGATACATCTGAGAGAACATAATGGCAGATTTAGGACCAATTAGTATTAATAGATTTATTGGATCGATGGGGCGGTTTGGAACCCAAAGGTCTGATCGTTATCGTTTTGAATTTGTCAACATTCCGGCAAACCTACAAGCCGCCTGTTCCGCCGCTGGATGGAGCGTGAGGGACTTTGTTGAGGAATTCGACAACCGCATCCAATCAATCAATACACCCTCTCAGACGGTCGCTACGAACGCTATAAAGGTTAGTGGTGTTGACTACGAACATCCATATCAGATGAACTATGAGGGGGATCTCACAGTTAATTTACTTTTAGATAGAGAGTCATTACTTCGTAAAACAATGACAAACTGGTTAAATGGTATTTACCCCACAAGAACTGGATTGTACACCTACAGGACAGATTATGTTTGTGATGCGTATCTTGATATTTTAAATGATAAGGGTGAGGTTGAGGGTCAAAACTCGTTTTTTATTCGTGAAATTTTCCCAAAGTCTGTTGGTTCTTTTAACTTTGAATCAGAAAACACATCACTTATCCAGTTACCCGTGACGTTCTCCTTTAAAGAATTTTTCTTAAGATAATGAAAGGATTATTATGAGCATTCCAATTATTGTGACACCAAAATATGAAACTAAAATCCCTAGTGGGGAAATGGTGAAGTTTCGACCATTTCTTGTAAAAGAAGAAAAGGTGATGCTGATGATGAAAGAAAGTGATTCATCAAAAGACATCATTCGTTGTATTGAAACTGTTGTACAGTCTTGCATTGAAGACGAAACTAAAGTCGAAGAATTATCATATTTTGATCTTGAACATTTGTTTATTCATATGAGATCAAGATCCGTGGGTGAAAGCATCGACATCAACTACACCTGCGATAAATGTAATAAGTCATTTCCACTGGAGGTGAGCATCGAGAATCTATCTCTGAACAAAGAGTACCCAGAAGATGTCGTTGTGATGCTGCAAGAAAATGTTGGCGTTGAAGTCCAACCATTGAACTCTCGTTCAATTGAAAAATACAGTGGTGAAGAAACTGATGTCTTGGAATTGTCCGAGAACGTTATCAAGACGGTATTTAACGATCAAAATGTTTATCATTTCAAAGACTTTACAAAGAAAGAACGAAGTGATTTTATTGAATCATTGAGTCTTAAACAGATTCAGAAGATTGTTGAAAAGGTGGAAGAGTTCCCAAGATGTGTTATCAAACAAAAATGTGAGTGTAAGCACTGTGGAGAGGAACTTGATATTGAAGTGGAGGGCTTGCAGAATTTTTTTACTTGATGATGGGTCACGACTCAATTGCGTCCCATCTACAAATGAATTTTCACCTGATGATCAAGGCACATATGAGTCTTGAAACAATTAGCAATATGATGCCGTGGGAAAGAATTATTTACATCAATCTCTATATTCAAGATATTGAGAGTGAAAGAAAGGAATATGAAAGGCTAGGAGCAAAAAATGGCTGAATTTGAAGGACTAGACCCAAAATCGGAACGAGATGAAATCAGAGATATCATCTCTGCTTTGTCACAGGGTAACGAAGGTGAAGATAAACTCGAAAAAGATATCTCAGACATTAAAAGTAATGTTGATGTAATCGTGTCTAAAACGTTGTCTGGTCCATCAAAAGAGGAGCGAGAGGAGAACGCTCGACAAGAAAAAAATAATGCAAACTTTTTGGCTACCCTCTTGGCACAAAAACTTGCTGGTATTTTCGGAAAGCAACTCCAAGCACTTTCCGAAATCGCAAAAAATACCAGACCGCTCACTGAAGACGGATTCACAATTCCGGGTAAAGGTGCGTTAGCAGCAGGTGGAGCCGTCGCCCTCGGTGCTGGTCGGCAACTTGGAGCGGCAAAAGCAATCAAAGACAGTAGCATTATTCGTGGGGCTTTTGTCAAAGGTGTCAAAAACCCATTGATTAGTCTGTTCAAAGCAATCGGAAATATTTCTTTCGGCAGGAGCGGCGACTCAATTAGAGTCCGGCTCATTTCACTTCGTGTGCAAATCACAGAATTTTTTAAAAGACTCAATACAAGATTTTTTGGTTCGGGTGATAAGAATATTTTTTCAAGGATCTCAAACTTCTTTACCAAGATTAAAGGGGCATTTGGACCAGCAGGAAGAATCGGAAAACTGTTCGCAGAGGGTGGTTCGCTTGCAGGTGTGAGCCAATTGTTCACAAGAGTTGGTGAATTCTTTGGTAGATTCAAACGAGTCGTGGGAAGGGTTTTCAAATTTGTTCCTATCCTCGGACAACTACTCATCGCTTTCGACGCTATTACAGGATTTATCAAAGGATTCACCGCAGAAGATGGTGGATTTTTGAAAGGCATCAGACAAGCCTTTGCCAGCGTGTTGGAGGGTCTATCATTTGGATTGCTGTCTGAAGAAGGAGTAATGGGTTTCTTTGATAAGGTGATTGATGGGTTGTCGGGATTCTTTACAAAAGTATTTGAGTTCTTTACAATTACACTGCCGGACGTATTTTCCAAAGTCAAAAATTTCTTTGTTAAAACATTACCAGACTTCTTTTCTGTAACGCTTCCGGGCTTCATAAAATTAGGAGTTGCAGAGGCATCATTTTTCTTTACGGATACGATACCTACAGCATTCTCAAACTTAGTTGACCGTGTTAAAATTATGGTAAACAATGTCGCAGCAACATTAATGGATGGTGTTGCAGGTATTATTGAGGATATTAATAGCAGACTTGGTTTCTTTGGAGTAGAAATTGGTGGTGCAGAAACTCTTCGGTCGGGGGCATCAGCGTCCCGGAATTTAAGTACTAATCTTGAAAATCAAATTCTTGATAGGACAGCAGAAACACAGGGAAGAATTGAAAATATTCGTCGTGACATCACATCAGAAATGGAAAGAAAGATGGAGGCGAGAGAAAGAGTCTTTGATGCAAGATTAAGAGCAGAACGTGAGTCTGGTTCTGGAGCATCAACAGTAATTGTTCAAAATAGCACAACGCCCGTTAGCAATAACTTTGCCCTTGAGTCTTCACCAAGTCCTGTGTCGGCAGATATGGAAGCGGCAGCATATGCTATGCAAGGAATTGCTTTTGGTGGTAGATAAAAAAAGACCCCCGCCGAAGCAGGGGTCTTAGGGATTCCATCTCTGTCAAATGGAATCAGTCCTCGGCTGCGAGCCGTTGGAAGTAGTCCAATGCAGACTCTTCCGAATCAGGCTGGACTTCCTCACGGTCCCCCTGACCACCACCAGAAATCTTATCCTCAGTTTGGATAACTGGTGCATCATTGACAGCAACTGTTTCTGCTGTCGTAGTCGGCTGCGAGCCGCCAAGGACGCTCTCAAGACGAGTCTTCAACTCATCATAAGATTTGTAGTTTGTCGGATCGACAAACTCACTGAGAGCATACTCTTGCTCCCAGATTGCCTTCAACTTCTCTTCATCTCCATCAAGAAGAGCGGAAGGCGAATCAAACTCCGACTTGTCGTAGTTGGGATAACCAGCGACCTTGCGTTGACGCAATCGGAAGTTTGCACCTTGCCAGAAATCGAATGGGATGATAGGTTCTTCATCCGCAAACTCTGGCTTCATTGCATCCATAATCTTTTGATGAATCTTAACCCCGTAACGATAAAGGAAAACCTTACCGTTGTTTTCGGGATTACCTGAATCATTAATGACAAGGATGTTTGATACAAAGTTCTTCTTTCTCTTATACTTCTGAGAAACAAGATCCTTGTTGGATTGCAAACCACTGTTCCAAAGTTTACTGTTCATTTCCGAAACCGGATCTTTCTCACCAAAAGTGGTGCGAGAGTTTTCAATGAACCAGCCACCCGGACCTTGGAATGCGTGATTGTAATACAAAACCCACGAATCTTCATCTCCTTGTGCTTCTGGAAGGAAACGAATTACCGCACTTGCGGTTCCTGCGTCATCTACAGTTGGTCGCCAGAAACGATCATCCTTATATGACTTCTTCTTATCCCCATCATCCATTGAGGTGAGTTTCTCAATGAGGGCATCTTTATTTTGACTTCGACGTTTAAGTTCTTCAAATGACATAACTGTTTTCTCCTGTTTTAATTGTTGTTATTTGTTGTCGGACAGTTGTAAGTATTGTAGTCGGGTCTGACCCCTTGTCAAGACCCATCTGAAAATAATTTTGGACCGCGTGGGAGTAAATTTATGTTTTCGGCTTCCACACGAATTTTTTCAATAATTGGCTTTGATAGATATTTTGCAGCGAGTTCTGGTTCAATGACCATTTCTTCACAAAGTAGATTAATTGTATCCATATATCCATCACCATTTTTTAGAACCATTTCTTCAACTTTTCGAGAGAAAGTCTTTTCTAAATCTTCAAACATATTCACCTCGCATACATATTATGTAGTACGGAGTATACACCTATGTCACAGTTTCAGCAAGACAATGTTCGATTAAATCCCGGTCTTTCCGGAGCAAGCGTAGCGACCGATTATGTGTCCGCAAAAGACTCACATTACCAAATTGTAAAACTTGACTTTGGTGATGAAAACTCTTTTTCACAAGTTTCAAACCAAAACCCGCTTCCTGTAAATATTCAAGGAATCAATAACACCTTCCAGACTCTTCCCGTTGCCGGAAACACTGAGGGTGGTCCTATCTTGGTCACAGGAACCTTTGGATTTACGGGTACGATCACAGGAGATCAATTCAGAGTTACCATCGATGGATTCACGACTGGATTGACATTTGGTGTTCAAAATGTGGACGGTACGACTCTGGACATTAGTGGATCATCAGTAATCATCTCTGATGTCGTTCTGCCATCCTCCTTGACGATGGGTTCACGGTTTCTTGGAACCGATACTCCTCCTGTTGTTCAACTTCCCGGTTTCTCTTGTGCAACTGGAATCAAAATCAAAAACTTTGCTGGTCTGACACTAAGTGGTGCAATCATTGCAGTATCAAATAGTGATTACTCATCTGGTGGTGCGACCGCAAATGCTTACTTGTTGCTTCCCGGCGAGGAAGTGTTTATTGAATTGGACGATATTGATCGTCTTCGATTCTCTGCACTTCTTGATCCATTCAACGCGACAAGAGAATTTGCAACATTTACCTATCAGGCTTCATAATGAGACAAAAGATTCGCAAGGCTGTTTCAGCACTTTCAAGAGGACAACTTTTAAGAGTAGACCAAACCGTTGCCTTTAATGTCAACGAACCACCTTACATTCCAGATGCACTTGGAGCCTGTTGTACAACAGGTGGGGCACAAGACGGAACTTTTTGTTCGTGTGCGAATAATGTCTTAGGTCGTGATTGTTGTCTTCAGG
>Ga0181373_1000032_pt1 | contig 56275 bp, 56 predicted proteins | sample LowvirmetaG_3_FD_130159 | JGI IMG/M metagenome (GOLD analysis project Ga0181373, IMG submission 130159) | Marine viral communities from the Subarctic Pacific Ocean - Lowphox_09 viral metaG | ecosystem: Environmental > Aquatic > Marine > Oceanic | place: Subarctic Pacific Ocean | collected... | reverse complement strand
TTTTTGCAAGCTGTGGCGATGGTAGGAAAATATATGAATATAATGGCTTTAAAGTGAGTGTGGATATGGAACTTGGGCTTCTTTTTCCCGAAAAATTTTATTTATAGAGGTTTGTATGAAAAAGAGAGCAGACAATTTAGACTTGGCAGAGCTTGAGAAATCTTTGAAGTCGCAAGATAAAGATCTTCTTAACGAAGATGCGCTGACTGAAGTTGCAGAAACTTTTTTATCGGAAGCTGTTAAGAAGATTGGCCAATTTTATCCAAAAGACAAGCATAAAGAAATTATATCTGAAGCAGTAAGCATGTCTCTGTCAGGAGAACAGCCTCCGGAGATAGAGGTTCCCAGTATTTCTTTTGAGCAAAGCAGTGCGGGGTTGGACGAGATATTTAACGATATAAAAGAGACTGAGAAAGCTTTACCTGGTTTCGACAGTTTTTTATACGAAATTTCCACTTGCTCTGAGTCAGAAATAAACTCAGTTATATCTAATTATTTTATAGAAAGCGCATTCGAAGACCAAATAGAGTCTTTTAAAAAAGAAACAGGTCTGGAATTTAATAAAGAAAATATAGAAAAAGTTATAATAGATTCTCAAAAAATTAAAATTGACATTTCGTATGATGATAAACTTATAAGCGAAGGAAGCGGTAAGTCTGAGATTAAAAAGAGTGCTATGACTAGCCAAGGGAGCTTTTCAGATACCGCAAGATGTCTGGGGCTTCCAGTAAGGCTTTATCTCTTGCTTTTGACAGCAAATTGCCTTTTAAACGAAACTCTTGATGACCTTCAAAGTCAGACACTATCAGAAAAAGCTTTAAAAAAGCTTAGAGGAAATAAATCCTTTTTAAGAAGTATATCTTCAGAAATATATCCTTTTGACCCATCTGATTATAAAAAGCCAAAAAAGGAAGTTTTAGACATACCTATAACTTGGGTTTCTTCTTTTGTTTTACAAATGCCTAGATTTAATCTTCAATTTGCAAATATAATCAGGTGGGTAATATGGGGATCGTTGTCAGCCTCTTTTCTTCAAAATAACGCTATCGATATTTTTTCAGAGTTGATAGGAGCTTGGGATACTGCTTATTTTTATCAAATTTTAGCTGAAATTGTACTTGAGGCAAGTATAGGGTTTCTTGCGTCCGGAGGAATTGTTGCCTTATTTCGAAGCCTTACTTGGGTTAGCAAGATAAGAAGAGTTTATAAATTATTAGACAAATCATGTGTTGCTCTCAAAAAAATAGATAATAAAATAAAAACAAAGCCATGGCTTAATCCTCAAAAATTAAGAAATATGGGTGATTACGAAAAATGCTTAAAAGAATCTGCAAAAAAAATGGGAATTACTTATGCAAACGCCGAAAAGTATATGGATAAGTTTGTAGCAGCTAAAGTTAAAAAAGGATCAGAAAATATAGTTATAAAGAAATCTCTTTTGGATCTTGAAAAGTTTTTAAAAGATTATAAACTAAGCGAATCAAACTCTATTAGAAAAATGATATTAGATTTTAAATAAGGTTGCAATGTTTTATGCTTTTATTTGATATGGACGAAACAATAACCTCTGCCAGAGAAGTTATAAAAAAAGAAATGGTTTTTGAGATATATAGACTTTGCAAAAATCATGAAATTGGTATAGTTTCCGGGTCTGATATATCAAAGATAAAAGAGCAGCTAGATCCTCTTTTTGAAAAAAATATCCCTATGCACATCTTTGAGTGTAATGGAACTGGTTATTATATTTACCAGAATGAACTCAAACTAGTAAAAAAAGTAACCATGAAAGACAAAATAGGTCTTGACAAATATAAGCTTATAATGAGAAAGTTGTTAAAAATTCAAAACTCATTTGTTGGAATGTACCAATTTGAAGTCACACCTCCCTTTTTTGAAGATAGAGGATCTATGGTAAACTGGAGCCTTGTCGGTAGAAATTCAAGCAAAAAAACCAGAGATGCCTTTTACGATTTTGACACAAAGCATTTGCTCAGAAAAGAGTATTCAGAGATGCTAAGCTTATCTTTAAATCAAAATACAGAGAAAGGAATAAAAGTTAGTATAGGCGGAAAAACTTCTCTGGATATTTTTCCATTTGGGTGGGACAAAACATTTGTTTTTAACTATGTAAACAAGGAATCTGTGACATTTTTTGGAGATAAATGCTTAGAAGGGCAAAATGATTATGAAATATATTCTTCTTTGCCTGAAAACAAAAGATACCATGTATCATCTCCAAAAGAAACTTTGAGTATAATAAAAAGTATGGTATAATGGTGCAAAATGTCGAACGTTATAGATCTAACATCAAAGTTTTTGATAAAGCAAGAAAAATATGGCAAAATAAATAAAGCAAGAGAGCTTGCCGACATATCATATGATCTTTATAAAGAATATATAGATTTAAGAAAAAGCATAAATCATGAAAGTAAAATTTCAAAGAAGTTATTGCCTAAATTTAAACCAGATTATTCAAGCCTTTATTATTGGAATTCTTTGATATTTGTTATATCAGAAATAAGTGATGAAGATAAGTTTATAGTAAAAAACAAAATTATGTCTGCAGCATATAGAGCTAAAAAATTTGAGTTTAAGCTTAGTAGCATAAGAACTATTTTTGCAAATTTTATTATAGATTCAAAATTTGGAGCTGGAGCTTTCGATTGCATTTGCGAATCTACAAAAATTTGCAATCAAATCGCTGATTTTAAAGAAAAAATGTTAGAAAGAGTAGACGAAAGTGACATCCTATTCTTTGAAGTTTATAGGATGATTTCTAGTGATTTTATAATTTTTTCTTATTTAGATAATTTGGTTAGAAAGATAAAGGAGTAGTTATGAGAACAGAAAAGCCATGGGGATATGAGGATCTTTGGGCCTTAAATAGCAAATATGCTGCAAAGGTAATTCATATAAATAAAAATTCTAGACTATCTCTTCAAAAGCATAACGAAAAACATGAATCAATATATGTTATGTCTGGCACTTTGACTGTAGTAGTAAATGAAGATATCATTGTGCTAGAAGAAGGACAATCCCTATGCATTCCAGCAAAAGTTGTTCATAGGTTTTGTGCTACAGACGAAGATGTCAAAATATTAGAGGTATCCACTCCAGAATTAGACGATGTGGTTAGAATTGAGGATGACTACAATAGAAAATAAAAGAATTTTAATCGTAGGGTTTAATATAGGGTACGCAGGAAGGCATGTTAATGGTCCCGGTATATCTTTATACAATTTTTGCAGAATCTTATCTACAAAAAATATCGACTACATATGCTCTTCTTGCTTGGAACCAAGATCTTTTAGAAGAGACGTAAATTTTATTGATTTTCAAGCATTATCTTTTTTAAAAAATAAGAAATTTGACGCAATTCACATTTGGAGTGAAATTTCTGATTACAATTTATCAATTATTAAAAAGATGACAACAAAGACTCTTATTCTTGGGCCTAACCTTTTAGACTGTGTAAATATAGAGAAAGAAAGGGTTTTTTTAGAAAAGTATATGTCTTTAAATTATAACAATATAGTTTTTTATTCTATAAATAAAGATATATCAAGAAAAATATATAAAATACATAATATAGTATCAGATACTTTATCTGTAGGGCCAGATTTTGAAATATGGAAAGATGATGTTGAAAAAAAAGACTTTATATTGTGGAAAGGTAACTCAAATCAATATGTAAAAAATGTAAAACAAGCATTGGATATAAAAAAAAGACTTCCCAGCTTAAAATTCATAATAATGGGGCATCCTCACCCATATTCTTACCAAAATCATATAGAAATAGCTAAAAAGGCAAAGATATATTTTTCAACGTCATTTTCTGAAACAAAATCAAACACGGTATCTGAACAAATGGCTTGTGGGACACCATGCATTACAAATGAAAATATATTCTTTAAAGGTTTAGACAAAGAAACCGGTATTATAACAGATGGTAGTACAGAATCTTATTGCAGCGCAATAAGCGAGATATTAAGCAACAAATCTTTATATTCACATATGAAAAAAAAATCAAGTGAATATTGCAGAGACTACTTTAATCATAATGAGATTATATTAAATTATCTACGCAAATTATAAGGAGAATGATGAAGTTATGAAGGTTAGCATAGTAATTCCAACATATAACAACTTAGAATATTTACCACAAACTATTGAAAGTTGCTTGAAGCAAACGCACCAGGATTTTGAGATAATTCTAGTAGATGACGCTTCTACAGAAGATATATACTCGTATGCAAAGGATATTCCAAAATTAAAATATATAAGAAATGAAAAAAACATGGGTCCGGGTTATACTAGAAACGTTGGGGTTGAAGCTTCATCCGGAGAGCTTATAAGCCTTATAGATTCAGATGACATAATGCATAAAGACAAGCTAACTAACTCTATAGGAAAGTTTTCTTCAGATATAGGTCTAATTTGCGGAGATTATTGTATTTTTGTGAATAGAATTATGAGAAAAAATCCCAGGCCCTTTTACGGGTTCGGAAGAGAGATGGATATAAGCTGGAACTCTATGTTAAAAGTAAATTATGTTGCATGCGGATCTACAACATTTAGAAAAGATGTTTTTAACGAAGTTGGAGGGTTTAATGAGACATATTGGGTTGCAGAAGACTACGATCTATGGCTAAGAATTTCAGAAAAATATAGGATAAGATTTATACCAAAAGTTATGTACTATTACTCTAGAATACATGGTGGAAACTCACTTGTTAATAGAAACGAAAGAAATGAGTTTCCTGATTACAGAGAAGAGATAATAAGAAATTCAGTAGAGAGAATGAAGAATATATAATGAAAAAAGTTGGAATAATAACATACGCAGAAACAAGCGGCTTATATTATTTGGCAGATAGGTTGTCCAAGAGTCTTCTATCTGGGCAGCAGGTTGTCTTTTTCCCTAAGATAAGAATTTTAAAGAAAAATGGGGTATATGTAAAAGACATATCTATCAAAATAGAAGATAACAGGTTTGTTGAAAGTATATCTGTAGATTCTTACGTAAACGATATCGTAAAACACTGTAAAGAAGAAAACATAAGTTTACTTTACTCATTAGAAAGTCTACTAAGTAAAGAAATCGTAGAATTAGCTCATTGTTTAGATATAATAGATATACCCATGCTTGAGTGGGTTTCAAAAAAAGATTTAAAAAATAATAAATATAATATTTTCAAAGACATATATTGCGTTTCTGATATATGTTATGAGGTGTTTTCTAAGCATTATTTTTGCAAAAGACTCCCCGTAAACTTAGAAAGAGGTTTATTTGAGAGTTTAAAAAGAGATTGTAGGCTTTTTTATCATCAATGTAGTACTAATAAAAATTTTAGCCATAAAAATACTCTTGAAACTCTGATTGCTTTTTATAAATTTTCAAAACAATTTCCGGATGCCAAATTTGTTTTAACTGGGTACATGACCAGAGAAGAGGTTGCTTTATCAAAAAAAATAAAAAATATAACTTTTTTTGATAAAATTTTAGAAGTAGATGAAATATACGAGTATTTTAAGATATCTGGATGTTTTGTAGCGCCTTCTATAAAGGAGGGATTAGGTCTGGGGTATATAGAGGCAAAAGAGTTTGGTGCAAAAGTAATATCTACTGATTATAGTCCTATGAATGAATTTTCTGATTATAATTGTAGGCCGATAATAAAGCCAGACTCTTCTCTTCAGCCTAGAGCTTTCGTTAGTTCAGAAGAAATTTTAAATAAGATGAAAATTTATTATATGGAGCATGTATGTCAAAAGTAAAGTCTTATGAAAAAACCAAAAAAATAAGTAAAATGAGAATTAAACAACAAAATGAAAAATTGGAGGAAATTTTAATGGAAGATTCAAGTTCAAAATTAGACCCTAGTGTACTGGCAAAACTTAAAAGCAAAATGGGAGTTGCAGAAGAGCAGGAGGAAGATTCTCAGGAGTTCTATCAAGCCCCTACTGATGACGTAAGCATTAATTTTGCCATTATGGGAGTTGGTCAGGCTGGCTCTAGAATTGCAGAGACTTTCTTTAGGTATGGATACTCTGTTGGAGTTATAAATACCTCTTCTCAGGACTTAAAATTTATTGATATACCAGATGACAGAAAACTTCTCTTGGAAGGTTCTCTTGGGGGAACTGGTAAAGATCTAGATTTAGGTAGAGAGATATTTCAAGCAAACGAAGATATCGTTGACTCTTTTATGAATAGAATTATGTCATCCAGCGATATGGGGTACTTAGCTATATCTGGGGGAGGTGGAACAGGTTCCAGTTCAGTAGACACTATGGTAGATTTGATGTATTCAACAGGTAGGTCGGTAGGGGTTATCTATATCCTTCCAAAAGAAACAGAGGATGCTCAGTCTAAGTCTAATTCAATACAAACTTTAGCTCGATTAGCCGAACTTGCAAGTTCAAACGTTTTATCTAATTTAATTGTAGTTGACAACGCTAGGATTGAACAGATTTATGGAGGGCTAAGTCAGGCAAAGTTTTGGGATGTTTCAAATAAGGCAATTGTAGAACCTTTGCATGTTTTTAACAATCTTACAGCAACTGCATCAAAGCATACTTCTCTGGATCCTAGTGATTTTGCAAAAATAGTATCAGTAGGAGACTGCTCAGTTTATGGAGTTATTGAGGTTGATAATTATATGGAAGAAACTTCTTTGGCAGAAGCTGTGATTGAAAGTTTATCCTCAAATATGTTAGCTGAAGGATTTGATCTTAAGCAGACAAGAGTTGGCGGAGTAATTATCACAGGCACTAAGAAGGTTTTAGATAGACTTCCTGCTATAAATATAAATTATTGTTATCACATGATTTCTGAGGTTACAAATGGTGCAAGCATTTTTCAAGGGGTTTATGACATTCACACAAAATCAGACTCTGTCAAGATTTATACTTGGTTTGGAGGTCTTGGTCTTCCTAGAGAAAGAATTGAGGCTTTAAAGAGAGAGAGTGCTGAAAAAACAGCTATTGCTGAAGAGAAGGAAAAAATGAGAGCGGGATCTATGGCAATTGATTTAGGTATAGATAAAACTAAATCTGTATCTGCAGAGATCAATAGAAAGATTAAGAAGAAGCGTTCAAATTTCGGAAGACTTCAAGGTGGATCTATTGTTGATAAAAGGAGGAAGAAATAATGTCACTATCTGACAAAAACTTCTATAATGAATCAAGCTCTTTGAAGCTAGGCTGGAATCCTAGTTGGTTTGGGGCAAAAGATTTTGATGAGAAGCTTATTAGAAATATTAAAAAATTTCAAAAAGATCATGGTATGAGTGCGGATGGACTTTGCGGTCCTTCTACTTATAGAAGGGCTTTGACGAAAAGAGAGTTTGAGTCAGACTATGCTTTTTACAAAAGTAGTAGCGGCGGAAAGGTTCTTCATTATGGAGATGTCGAAATTCCTATTGATTGGAATAAGGTTGTAACTTATAAAGATGAAAGACACGGCTTTGAAATATCATCTGGATTTAGGAAGTGGACGAAGTCTTCGAATAGGCCTATAAAGAGTTTTGTTAATCATTGGGACGTTTGTTTGAACTCACGATCATGCGCCAGAGTTTTGAGGCAAAGAAATATATCTGTTCACTACTGCATAGACAATGACGGAACCATTATTCAGCTGCATGATATGAATGATATTTGCTGGCACGGAGGATCTTCAAAGGTAAACAATTCATCTGTTGGGGTTGAAATTTCAAACGCATATTACCCAAAATATCAAAGTTGGTATGAGAAAAATGGTCTCGGAAAAAGGCCTATCTTTTCGGGAGGAGAGTGTCATGGTAAGCCGATGAAAGACTTTATGGACTTTTACCCAGTACAAGTAGAAGCTTTAAAGGCTCTTTGGAAGGCTGTAAGTTATGCTACAGAAGTAACTCTTACTCCGCCTCCAGTTAAGTGGGGGTATAGCTCAGAGTGCAGATCTGGGAAGTACAAAGGAGTTATGAATCATTTTAATTGTTCTAGAAAAAAGATTGACTGCGCAAATTTAGATATTGAGGAGTTGCTGAAAGACACATAGCTCCCAAAAGAAAGCAGAACTTAAAAATACTCCGATCATAAAAAATCTTGCATCGGAGTATTTTAACGTTTCGGGGCTATAAAATAATATTAAAAATGGGATTATCAATCCAAACATCAGGAGGACTAATGTAAGAAAGATTGCAATTGTTGCATCCATAATTTTAAAGATCATCTTTTCTCATATTCTGTGAAACGTATGTTTCTTTGTGATATCTTAGTTTATCGTATACAGATGATAACATTTTTTCTACTTGAGCTATATAAGACTCCATCCAATCATCAATTTCTTCATCATTATCTAGCATGAAAAATAAGTTTCTTGCCATTTCGTGTATCTTTGAAAGCTGAGGCTTTGCCATATAAGAGCTATGTTCCATAACTTTGTCTAATATGTTAGCTTCATATTCTTTGTCCATCAAATCCATTGCATCTGCAAGTTTAACAATATAATTTTGTTTACTCATATTAACCTCTTATTCTATTAAGCTTTTATTCTTTTTACTTTTTGCTAAAAAATCTTTTAATAAATTTTTTAATTTTTTAGCCTCCATGTAAGTTATTGTGTTTTCTGTTTCAGAAGTAGGCCCTTCCATGTGTATACAAACTGCGTCAAAATTTGAACCCTTGTTTGAGTCAGACACTTCTTTTATCTTTATGTTTATTTCATTTCCAAGTTCATTCTTAAATGACTCTTCAAAAACCTCTTCTTTCGATATTTTTACAAATATGTTTCTAATTTCACTAGACTTCTTTGTTTTCTTTTTGCCGCCCTTACCCCAACTTTTTCCTTTTGTTTTTTTATACTTTTTGCATGCTCCTGGAGTTGGCCTGCAGGCAGGATATTTGCTTCTCTTTTCACCTTTCTTTCTTCCGCAAGGCTTACACTCTGTTTTTCCAGTTTTTGAGTTTTTTCTACACGTATTGCAATCAACCCAACCGGAAGATCCGCCCTTACCGCCTTTTCTTGCAAACCAATCTTTTAGAGTTTTTTCAGAGGATGGCTTTGAAGTCAAAGTTCTTTTCTTGGATTCTTTTAAAAAAGAGAAGAAAATTTTAGAAATAGACTCTTTTCTCATGTAGCTTTCGTCAACTTTTATATACTTTGGCTTTATATATCCAGAATCGGTTATAATAACTCCATGTGGAACGTTTGGAGCATAGTACCCCGACATAGGCTCAAAGTTGCTCCAAGCTTCTTCTGGGTTCATTTCAGATAGTGTCTGCAAAGAAGAGTGAGTTAAGTCTCCTTCTATTTTATCTTTTTTTAAAGTATATTCTTCGTCTGAATAATATGGTTCAAGTTCTAGGCCAAAAACTCTAGTTCTCTCTTCTTTAGACAAAGCTTCGTAGTCTATTTTTAAAAGAATATAATCGTCTTCTCCTAAAAGATGACTCGGATCTCTTTCTAAAATTTCAGATATACTTAATGGCTTTTGAAAGAAAACGTTTACACCTTTCTGAGTTATATCGTTTGGATTTACGCTTTCTACATATATCTTTTCGTCTTTTTTATCTTTGAATATATTAGATAATATTTTTGGATTTTTAGATATAGCTATAGAGGAAGCCAGTCCGTAGTTCATTACTGACTTTAGATCTGATTTTTTGATAAATGCATAAAAATTCATTTTTTCTTCTTATTTGATTTTTTCTTCTTATTTGATTTAGACTTTTTCTTCTTGCCGCCTTCTCCCCAGTTAGAAGCTCCAACTTCTCTGCATTTAACCAAGGCTCCTGAGTTTCCTGTTATACTTATGAAGTCACAAGTCTCATTTTTTTGCCTAGCAATCCATGTAGAGTTTTTTGTTTTTGGACACCACACTGATTTGAACATTCCAAAAATGCAAGATATCTTTCCAGACTTTACAGCTCCAGGTCTTATAACAAACTTGCTTACTTTTTCAGAAAAATCTTTTTTTACAAAGTTACCGGATATGAAAGACTTAGTTGCTATATCAAAAGAATCATTATAATATTCCATAGGCTTGTTTGATGAGTAAACAATTTGTTCTTCATCCGCGATTATATCTTCAACCGTCTTTAATTTTCCAGAGGTGGTTAACCATTTATGATTGTCTGTACATTGAAATTTTATATTATTTTCTTTATCTTTATATTCGTAAATGGCAACAGAATTATAATCAAACATTTCTAATATATTTGAAAACTCTAAGTAATTATTTTCAATATTGTATGTAAGTATCTCGTCGCCTATTGATAAATCGTCAAAAGATTTCCAACCTTCTTTAGTTAAAGCTTCTGAGTTATCTTTTGGCAGACAAGCATACGCCGAAGGCCACTTCTTGTATCTAGATTTGACCTTATAATAACATTTGTCTTTTTTGCCATCTTTTGCATCATTTGACTGCATTTCTTTACATGGGCCAAACTTTTTGTGTCCGCAAACTTCGCAAGATTCGGCATCACAAGGGTTTGCGTGTCCGCAATTTTTACATATTTTAACTTTTGAGCTTTCTTTTGCAATCTTATCTATCGCATGAGCCTCTTCTTCGTGTCCCATACAATACAAAGTGTACGCTAGCTTATATATATTATACATATCTTTCCTACAGACCTTTTGCTAATATAACTAGTTTTTGCATTCTGGCCTTTTTTATATTCAGTCTATCGTTAATAACATCCCAGTTTATTATTTTCCATATATTTTGAAGATATTTGTCTTTTTTGGACTGATAATCTAATGCCCAGGCATGCTCCCACCAGTCTACAAGCAAGATGATGTCGTTTTTAATTTGATGATTTTTTATTTTCTTTATTGATCCGTTTCTAGCCAAATAAACCCAGCCAGAACCTTGTATAGACATAGCTTCTTTTAAAAACTCTTCTTTAAAAGACTCAAAGCTTTCGTAGTTTTCTTTTATTAACCCCAAACAAGCACCGTAAGGCTTATTCTGCCCAGACGGAGGGGTCAGCTGAGGGAAGAATATATTATGAAGGAATGCTCCTGCTTCATTAAAAGATAGATCGCCCTTTCCCTCATTAAACCTCCTAACATAACCTGCGGCAAGATCATCTCTGTGATACTTGATAGTCTCTTCTGACATAACAGGCGATAAAGCATTTTTTTTATATGGTAGCTTTTCTAAGCTTAATTTTACTTTCATTGGATATAACCTCAACATTATCATCTTTATTAATAAATTATACTTTACTATTTTAATAATGTGAGTATAATTTAATTAAATAAAAAAACAAAAGATAACTAAAAAATATTAAAAATCATTAAACAACATTTATTTAATGATTTTGTATAATAATTTTTTCATATATATATTATCCGAGTATAATATATATATGGTTTTATTAGAATTACACATAACTCATTGCAAAGTCTTTGGAAGTATTCCGGAAGATGTTTATAAGATAATACAAGAAAATACTTCTTATTTGCATAACGGATATATGTTTTCTTATGCATATAAGTCTTCAGGTTGGGATGGATACGTTAGACTTTTTAAGAATAATGCATTCCCAATAGGATTACTTCCTAGAATTAAATATATTTTTAAAAAGCAATCTGTAAAGTATAAGGTTGTAGATAAAAGACCGGAGATAGAATATGGTCAGCCTTTAAAATTAGATCCTAATTCTGGCTTTGAATCTAGGGACTACCAAATAGCTATGGCTGAGAAATGTTTTGAAAAGGGGATGGGAGTCGTAAAGGCGGCTACAGGATCAGGAAAGACCTTCACTTTGGGGCTGGTTGTAGGTAAGTATAATGTAAAAACAATGATATATGTGATAGGCGTAGAGCTTTTATATCAAATGAAGTCTACTTTGGAGAGAATGTATCCAAATTTAGAAGTTGGTATCATTGGAGACGGAAAGTGCGAAGTTAAAGATGTAAATATTGCAACAATTTGGTCTGCCGCATCTGCTTTTAATAAAAAAATAAACATTTTAGATGCAGATTTAACTTATGATAAAAAAGATGTTGCAAATAAAGCTAAAGTTCAAAAGGCTATAAGGGAGGCAAATCTTTTTATTCTGGACGAGTGTCAGTATGCTGCCGCAAACACTGTTCAGTTTATACATAGGGCAAGCGCAAGCGCAAAGCATAGGTTTCTATTTTCAGCATCCCCATGGAGAGATTCTGGGGATGAAATATTAATTGAAGCAGTTGGGGGAAACAGAATATATGACTTGCCCGCTTCTAAGTTGATAGAGGAAGGATATTTGGTTAGACCGGAAATACACTTTCTGGATGTTCCTGTTATGAGAAAAGTGGGTAAAACATATCAAGAAGTTTATTCTAATTATATAGTTAATAATGACAAAAGAAATGATTTAATTATCTCATCTGCAAAAAAACTAATAGATTCTGGAAAAAAAGTCTTAATATTGGTAGTAAGAGTTGGACATGGAAATATTTTGCTTAAAAAGATGAAAGGCAAGTACCGAGTAGACTTCTTAGACGGTCAAAATACTTCAAAGCAGAGGCTTCAGACTATAGAGAAGATGAAGTCTGGAGAAATAGATGTCCTTATTGCTTCAAAAATATTTGATCAAGGTGTAGACATACCTCAGCTTGATGCCTTAATTTTGGCAGGATCTGGTAAGTCTTCAGGAAGAGCATTGCAAAGGATTGGCCGCGTAATTAGAAAAAATGAAGGAAAGGTTAGGGCTATAGTTGTAGATTTTTATGATAACGCAAAATACTTAAGGGATCACTCTGAAGTGAGAAAAAAGGTATATGAAACAGAGCCTTCTTTTGTTATAAAGTTTCCAAAGCTAAAAGAGTTTAAGAAATACCCCAAGAGAAAAAAAATAGACTGGTCTTCCAACTAGGATAATTATTGTTTGATTTTTTATAATTTGCAAAGCCTCTAAAATATGTGTATTATATGTATACAGCAAAAAAAAGGAGGCTGCATGGCAAATGGAATATCGCATTATAAAATTTCATGGGAGAAGAAAATGACTCTGGGAGAACTTTACTCTATGATACCTGTTTGGGTGGAAAAAGATAAAACAAAGTGGAACCATCTAACCTTATTGGCTTATTTTTGTTTTAAATATCAAAAAAAACATGGTGTCAGATTTATATTTGCATCTTGGAAAGGAGACTTGGCAAAAACAAAAGAATGCAAAGATATTTCAAAAGTATATAAAAAGTTTTTACATGAATCTTATGGCAGTCTAAAAGGTCAAGCAAAGAAAGATGAAAGATTAAGGGTTATTTATAAAGTTTATAACTATATAAATTGGATGTTTGATTATAAGTTTAGAAGCGGGGAGCGGAGTGTTACAGGTACTAAGATCTTCCAGACCCCTTCTATGGTAAATGAGTTTGAAAGACAATATGCGGCATATTTGGGAAAAAAAGAAAGAGCGAACGGCATAAACTCTTTTAAATCTTTTGTATCATCAGAGTATCCAGAAATATATATGTCTCACCAATTTGATGATGTAAACGATATTAAAATATTTAAAAGATATGTTGAGGGTTACAATCTTGACAAGTCTTCGGATCATTATAAGGTTATTTTTAAAGCAGAGAAAATGGGGTTGATTTGATGTTGGATAAAAGTTTTATTGGAAAGGAAATATCTGTATTTATGGAAGGTGGCTGGTCTATCTCAGGAAAAATATTGTCTGTCAGCGGGGAAGATCATTTTTTCATAAAGAACGATGATGGCTTGGGCGTTGTATTTTACAGCAAAATTTGCACTATGATGATTTCGGATCAAAAGCCTAAGTCTAAAAGAAGCCGACCTCAAGGTAAAAAAATATCTATGCCTGAAGATAAGCCTCCAAAGCCTTTAAAGGTGGATGACGAAGAATATTCAAATCACCCTTTGCACTCTGAAACTTCTGGGTATAATAATATGCCGTTTGGACCTTCAGGTGAAAAGAGTGAAGATGAGTTCTCTGTTTTTTTTGGAGCAGCAAAAACGGAAAAGATTAACTTTAGAGTTTATGGCGAAGGAGAAGATAATGAAGAAGGTTGAGAGATATTGTGCGAAAATACAAAAAAATTGTAACAAATGCTCCGGGATTGGCTGCCCTGTGTGTAATAGCAAAAAGAATAGGGCAAAAAAATATTCAAATGCAAGCATTCCAGTTGAGTACTGGCCTCACTCTTTTAAAAATTTCGATGGAGATTCTCTCTTTAAAAAGGCTATGGAGCCGTACATTAAAGACACGGAGAAAATGTTTGATGATGGAGCGTCTCTGATGTTTGTTGGTTCCCTAGGAACTGGGAAAAGTTACATGGCCTGCTGCATGCTTAAAATGGCAATAACAAAAGACTTTTCTTGCAAATACACAAATATGGCAGACATTGTTAATATGATTTTATCAAGCTCTATAGACTCTTTTGCTTATTTGAGGCAGTTGGCGAGTTATGATTTTTTAGTTATAGATGAGTTTGATTCAAGGTGGATTTTCCCATCGGAAAAATCTGAGCAGATATTTGGATCATCTTTGGAGTATGTTTTGAGAACAAGATTTCAGAACCATCTGCCTACCATTTTGTGCAGTAACACAGAGGATACGGATAAGGTTTTAAGTGGTTATTTCTCAAAAGCTTTTTCATCACTAAGAAAAAAATATGTTAAGGTTTTTTACGTTTCAGGCAAAGATTATAGAGGAGTATAGATATGACTGATGAAAAAATTATAAATTGGATGCTAAAAGGTTCTGTAGAGATTAATCAAGTATTTAGAGTTTTAGACTTAGATCTTCTTACCGAGATTTTACTTCCGCAATACACTTTGATTTCAAAAACTATCTTGGATTATTATTCCCGACATAAAATACCGCCAAATTATGAAGTAATTAAAGAGGTTTTTAGCGGAGATGCGGTAAGCGTAGCAATTATAAACAATATAGAAAAAGCTGATTGTAGAGAGAATGAATTCGGCTTTCATTGTGATAACGTAAAGCAGCGCTACAACAAGTACCTTCTTGATGGATTTGTAAAGGGTTATTCTAGTATCGAAGATTTATCTTCTTTGAATGTAGATATTAAGAAAATAATATCTAAAACAGAGCGTGTATATAGAAATGATGTTTTTTCAGAGGGAAATCTTAGAGATTCAATTTCTGACAGGGTAAATGATTATAATCATAGATCAAAAAATCCAGACTTTTCAAAAGGTATGATGTCTGGGTTTAGAGAGCTTGACGATTATACATGGGGAATTAAAAAGTCAGAGATGTTAGTTATTGGCGGTGCTAGCTCTTCGGGAAAATCTTTGCTAATGATGAATATGGCGATAAATGCTTGGAAGGGTTCAAATGATCCTTGCTCTGGAGTTACAGGCAGAACTGATGGGAGAAATGTTTTATATATTAGTTTAGAAATGTCAAAGCCTCAGTTAGAGCAACGCGTTGATGCGAACTTGGCAAAGATTGAGCATAAAAACATTCAAAGAGGTAAGCTTACCGACGAAGAAAAGAAGCGTTGGAAAAATTCTCTATCGTTTCAAAAGTCATATGACAAAGTTTTTTACATATTAGATATGCCTAGAGGGTCTACTATGGCAGAGATAGAGGCAAAGTATGAGACTATTTTGGGGGTTTTCAAACCCGAAGCTGTTTTCGTAGATTACCTTCAGCTTATGTCTCCATCTTCCGGAAGCATTGGATCTGACTGGCAAGACGTAGGTAAGGTTGCAGAAGAGTTGCACGAATTGTGTAGAAAAAAAGATATTCCCGTCATTACAGCCGCTCAAAGAAAGGCTGGTATGAAAAAGACTGCAAAGCAATATAAAGATAATGTTGATTTAGAAGATTTGGGTAGATCTAAGATGATTGGAGATAATGCAACGGTAGTTATGTTAATTGCGAATAGAGAAGATGAACTTTTAAGAGAAGATCTGGAGTTGCATATCGTTAAAAACCGAGATGGCGCAAAAGGTAAGATAAACCTAAGGAAAATCTTTTCTCAGTCAAGATTAGAAGACTTACCAGTCGGCTGGTCTGCAGATGTAGGTGACGAAAATGATATATAGGCTGGTTTTTTATCTTTTTGTATATAGTAATATAAAGAATATCCTATGGGAGATTTGATGCCAAAATATTATTTTACATGCAAAGACTGTTCTTCGGAGTTTTCAAGCTCTATGAGCATTTCAGAATACATAAATTCTGAAAAAAAATGTATTAATTGTAATAGTTCTAGTGTTTTAGTTATGCTTAAGTCTTCTGTTGCTAACTTTGTAAAAAGAACTAAGGTTGAGATAGTTCAAAATGCAAAGGAAGAGGCTAAAGTTGTAGTTGAAAAGATAAAAAATGGTGATTTAAATACAATTCGAGATATTTACGGGGAAGAATAAAAATGAAAAGTCTTATTTCAAAACTTAAGAAAAAAATGTCGAAAGATTCAAAGTCTGCGTGGGAAGGCACTCTAGCAGATTATCTTGAGATTTTGTCAAAGAAGCCTGAGCTTAATATGGGCGCTCACGAAAGAGTTCTTAGAATGATTGAGAGTCATGGATGGGAAGAAAATGAAGATGGCTCAAAGAATTATAACTTCTTTTCAGAGCATTTGTTTGGATTAGAAGACTCTTTGGACGAAATAATGTCTTACCTTAGAGCAGCAGCTTCTGGATCAGAAGTTGGAAGAAGAATATTGCTCATGTACGGACCAACTTCATCTGGAAAGTCTCAACTTTCTATTTTATTAAAAAGAGGGTTAGAAGCTTTCTCCAAAACAGAAGATGGAGCGATTTATGCTCTAGCAGAATCTCCAATGTTTGAAGATCCAATGTGCGCCATTCCTAATGATTTAAGGGAAGATGTTCAAAATGATTTAGGGTTGGTGTTAAACGGAACACTTAGTCCTTATATGGCGGTAGTTCTTAAGGAAAAATATGATGGTGATTTTTTAAAACTCCCCGTAAAAAGAATTACTATGGATGAAATGCAAAGAGCATGTATCGGAACCTTTGTGCCTTCAGATAAAAAGTCTCAAGACATATCAGAGTTGGTCGGTTCTATAGATTTAAGCAAAATTGCCGAATACGGAACGGAGTCTGACCCAAGAGCATATAAGTTTGATGGAGAATTAAATATCGCAAACAGAGGGATGATGGAATTTGTGGAGATGCTAAAAGTAGATCAAAAGTTCTTATATGTTTTGCTTACTTTAGCTCAAGAAAAGAATATTAAGACTGGAAGATTTCCTCTTATTTACGCAGATGAATTCTTGTTAGCTCATACAAATGAAACTGAGTATAGAAGATTCCTTGCCAAAGAAGAAATGGAAGCTCTTCATGACAGAATCATCGTTGTAAAGGTTCCTTACAACTTAAGGGTAGACGATGAGGTTAAAATATACGAAAAACTTATCGCTCAAGCTAACTTTAAGAATATTCATGTCGCTCCTTATTCACTATATGTTGCAGCAATGTTCGCAATTCTTTCTAGACTCAAAATTTCAAAAAATGAAGGTTTGAGTGCTATGAAGAAGATGACTCTATACAATGGAGGAGAGGTAGAAGGGTTTACTTCAAAAGAAGTTTCTATTCTAAAATCAGAATTTGACAATGAGGGAATGGAAGGAGTTTCTCCTAGATATATTATCAACAGAATATCTTCTGCTCTTGCAAAAGAAAACTCTTACTGCATAACTCCTATTGACGTAATTAGATCAATAAGAGAAGGCTTTAAGTCGAATCCAAAACTAGATAAAAAAGAAATTGAAAGGTTGGATAACATTCTTACTACAATCATTGAAGAATATTCCAAGATCGCTAAGAATGAAGTTCAAAAGGCATTCTTTGTTAACTTTGAAAAAGAAGTTGAAAGTCTTTTGGAAAATTACTTAGATCACGTAGAAGCTTTCTTAGATGGAGCAAAAGTTGAAGATGAGTTTGGAGAGCTTCACGATCCAAGCGAAAGACTTATGAGAAGCATTGAGGAAAAAATTCAGATTTCTCAATCAGGAAGAAAGAGCTTTAGACAGGAAATATTTAGAAAAATGCTTCAATCTGCAAATAAAAGCGGAAAGTATAACTATAAAGAACATCCTAAGCTAAAAGAAGCTCTAGAGAAGCAACTTTTTGACGAAAGACAAGATATTATAAGATTGACGGTATCTGGAAGTACAAACGATGATGATACCCTTAAAAGAATTAATGTTGTTGTCGCAACTCTTTGTGATAAATACGGTTATTCCGTCGAAAGCGCTAATAGGTTATTAAAGTATGTAAGCTCAGTTATGGCAAGAAACTAGGAGTCTTTATGTCTGCAGAAAATCTTTCTGATATTTGGAAGTTAAAACGAAGAGGTAAGCGCGATTCTGACAGACATAAAGAGCTTATCAAAAAAGCTATTAAAGAAAACTCCAAAGATCTAATTACTCAGTATGATGTCATTACTACAGATGGGACTAAAAAAGTAAAAGTTCCTATAAAATTTCTTGATCAGCATAAGTTCAAGTACGGATCTATAAATAATAAAAATGGGGTTGGTCAGGGACTTGGAGGTAAAAAAGGCGCTAGGTATAGGGCTGGAGGGAAAAAACAGCCTGGCCAAGGTAATAAGCCTGGAGAAGACACGGCCGAACATATTTATGAGGAAGAGATTTCTATTGATGAAATGGTGGATATTCTTTTAAAAGAGTTAAACCTTCCCTGGTTAGCTCCAACTCAAAATAAGGTTGTAGAAATTGAGAGCGAAGAGTTTTCTTCTATCGAAAAGAAAGGCCTTATGGCTAATTTAGATCTAAAAAAGACTATTCTTAATAATATTAAGAAAAACATTATTAAGAAAAATAAAAATTTAATAGGCCAATTTGAAAGAGAAGAGCTTAGGTATAGAACTTGGGAAACGGAAAAGGAATTTCACTCTAAGGCGGCAGTATATATGCTTTTAGATCGATCAGGATCTATGACCGTAGAGAGAAAAGAGATAGCGAAGATATTTTACTTTTGGATGGTACAGTTTTTAAAGAGAAAGTATAAAGATATTGACTTAGTTTTTATAGCTCATGATACAAAGGCTCATATAGTTACGGAGCAAGAATTTTTCACAATTAACTCCGGTGGAGGTACAGCTTGTAGTTCTGCTTTTAAGTTGGCTCTAGAAACTATAAAGGAAAGGCATAATCCAGAAGAATATAACAATTATGTTTTTGAATTTTCTGATGGCGATAACTATATGCAAGACAATATGAAGTGCGTAGATGTTGTAAATGAACTTTTGCCTTTATGCAGAGCAATAGGCTACGGAGAGATTCTGCTAGATGACTTTCCTCATTGGATGAGAAAGGATGAGATGCTTTCTTCTGTTTTAAATAAAAATATAAAGAGAACTAGATTCATAGCTCATGAGTTTTCTTCAAAAGAAGATGTTTTTCTTGGTCTAAAAAAATTCTTCAACATAGAAGGCATTAATAAAAAAGAAAAGGTGACATAATGAATGATCTTTTAAATAGAAGAATTGAGAAGTTGGAAAAAATGGCTACAGAGTTTGGATATGACTTTTATCCAATGCAGTACGAAATTGTTCCTATAGAGATTATGCTTGAAGTGATGTCCTACGGACTTCCGACCAGAGCAAGGCACTGGACTTATGGGCAATCTTATGAGTATCAAAAAATAACAGGTGAGATGGGACAATCTAAAGTTTATGAGCTTGTTCTAAACAATAATCCGTCTTACGCCTTTTTGTTAGATACAAATTCTGATGTAGCAAACACAATGGTTTCTGCTCACGTATTAGGACACTCTGCTTTTTTTAAAAATAATTATTTATTTAAACAAACAGACAATCAAATGGTTTACAAAGCAGCAGAAAGAGCTGCCAGGATTGACACGTATATTAACAAGTATGGTTTAGATAAAGTAGAGAGGATTATGAATATAGGCTTCTCTATGGACAAACAAATCGACTGGCATAAAGGTATCCATAGAAAACCTCAAAAGACTCAGAAAATAAAAAAGCTTTCTAAAAAGTTAGACAAATCTTTTGATGATTTAATTGGATCTGGAAGTAAAAAGAAAGTCCTAAAAAATATTGATAAAAATATTCTGTTTAGCAAAGAATATGATTTGCTTTGGTTTTTGATAAACTATGGGAAGCTTTCAGACTGGGAAAAAGATGTTTTGGAAATAATAAGAGAAGAATCTTACTATTTTTATCCTCAATATAAAACAAAAATTATGAACGAAGGATTCGCAAGCTATGCTCACGCTCATCTTATGTGTGAGTTAGATGAGATATCTCCTGCAGAATTTATTGAGTATACAAAAATACACGAAAGAGTGGTTCAGCCTGGCGGAAACAAGTTTAACATAAACCCTTACTTTTTAGGCTTTACAATCTTTAATGACATAAAGAAAAGATGGGATGAAAAGTTTGCAAAAGGTGAATCTGACATAAATGGTTTTCAAAAAATGTTACAAGTTGTAGAGGAAGATGATGACATCTCTTTTATAAGAGGATATCTCACAAAAGAGATTACGGAAGATTTGGAGCTTTTTGTTTATTCTAAGAAGCAAGACTCTAGCGGATCTACCATCGTTACAATAGAAAGTAAAAATTTAGACGACATAAAAGAGTACTTGTGCAAAGATATATATGGGTATAGATCTCCCGTTGTATCAATATCTCATGCCTCCAAATCAGCATTAGAGCTTGAACACGACTCTGCTCACATTGGAACTTTAGATCAGAAACATTTAAAGGTTATTATGGGATACCTGTTTGACTTATGGGGCGCTCCAGTTGACTTAAAGACTGTTGACGACGATGGAAAGACTATATACCTTACATACGATGAAGAAGGCCCAAGTTTTTAAAAATTTACAAAGAATCTCGTTTTTTATGTGTATAATATAATTGTAACATAAAAAACGAGATTTTAAATGAGACTAGAACAAGAAGAGGGTACTTCTTTTGAGAATATTATACCTCAAGCAGATTTTTCTTTCCAGTTTACTGCCGCAAAAGAACATCTTAAGATTGAAAATAGAATTTTCGGTATTTTAACAAAAATTTCCACAAAAATTTTTGTTAAAAAAAAGAATTTGGGTTGCATTATAGTCTTAGGTAACTTTGATATTAATGATAATCATATAGTTATTGGTATGAGACAGATTGGAATAAATCCAATTCAAAAATATATAAGCTTTTCATATAGTAATTTTGAGAATGAAATAGTAAAACTCATTGAAGAAAATAACGATGGAGCAATAGTTGTTAATAGAAGCGGTCAAGTACTTGGTGCAAAAATTTACCTTACAGTCGACAACCCATCCCTGGATGTACCGGATGGTTGTGGAACTAGGCACATTACTGCTGCTTCTTTTTCAAAAAGAAATGATGTTATTTCCGTATTCACATTATCAGAAGAGACTCTGGTTGTGCGAAAGTGGAGAAACGGAGTTTTTGTAGACCAATTTTTTCCCAGCGATAATGAAGCTGAAAACAACCTAGAACACAAAGAACAAGGAGACTCTTATGACGAGCAATAACGCTACTTTTAGTTTTGATGAAGTAAAAACAAAATGCCTAGAATATTTTAATGGAGATGATCTAGCAGCAACAGTATTTATGAACAAATACTGCTTAAAAGACAAAGAAGGAAACTTTGTAGAGACAAGCCCAGATGATATGCACGAAAGATTAGCTTCTGAGTTTGCAAGAATTGAGGCAAAATTTGGAGGAGGGCTTTCAAAAGAAGAAATTTTAAACTATATTTCTGGATTTAAGTATATTGTCCCCCAAGGAAGCCCTATGTATGGCATAGGTAATGACTTTGTTCAAGTTTCTTTGTCAAATTGTGTTGTGGTTGAAAACCCACAAGATACTGTAAGCTCAATTTGTGATACAGGTAAAGATTTGGCAAATTTGTTTAAAAGAAGATGCGGAGTTGGCTTGGATATTTCCGACCTTAGACCTGATGGGGCAATAGTCAATAATTCTGCAAAAACAACAACCGGAGCATGGTCATTTGCGGATTTCTATAGTTATGTATGTAGGATGATAGGTCAGAATGGCCGCCGAGGTGCTTTGATGATATCTATGAATGTAAATCATCCAGATATTGAAAAGTTTATAGAGATGAAGCATGATCTCACAAAAGTTACTGGAGCAAACGTATCTGTAAAAATAACAGACGACTTTATGATGGCAGTAAAGAACGACGAAGACTATACGTTGTCTTGGGAATCAAAGGATGGTTCAAAGAGCGTAGAAAAAACCGTTAAGGCTAAAGATATTTGGAGCAAAATTGTAAACTCTGCAACAAAAACAGCTGAACCTGGAATTTTAATGTGGGATAATATTACAAAAAACCTTCCTGCTCATGAGTATGAAGGTTTTAAAACCCGAACAACAAATCCCTGCGGAGAAATACCTCTTTCTGCCGGAGATTCATGTCGCCTTATATCTGTCAATCTATCAAATTTTGTTTCAAATAAGTTTTCCACGGAAGCATCTTTTGACTTTGAAGCGTTTCAGACTGCAACAAAAGCAGCAATGAGAATGTGCGACGATCTTGTGGAGCTTGAGATTGAGAAAATTAACGGAATCATATCATCTTGTGATACAGAAGATGAAAAGGATTTGTGGGCTAAGTTGTTGGTTGCAGCCAAAAACGGAAGAAGAACTGGCCTTGGAACTCATGGGTTAGCAGATTGCATGGCAAACCTATGCTTAAAATATGACGAAGATGATTCTATTGAAATGATGTCAAAAATTTACACTGCCTTTAGAAACTCTGCATATACAGAAAGTATAAAGTTAGCAAAAGAAAGAGGATCTTTTCCAGTTTATGATAAAAACGTAGAATGCGAAAATATGTTCATAGCTAGACTTCCTAGTAGCATTAAGGCTGAAATGGAGAAGTATGGAAGAAGAAATATTTCTATCCTAACTAACGCTCCTACAGGCTCAGTGTCTATAATGTCTCAAACTTCTTCTGGAATAGAGCCGACCTTTAAAAACGTATATATCAGAAGAAGAAAGCTGAATCACAACGAAAACATAGAGCATGATTTTGTTGACGAGTTAGGGGATAAGTGGGTAGAGTATAAAACATACTCTCATAATGTAAAAAATTATTTAAAAAAGTTTGATACAAAAGAAATTCCTAGCTACTTCGTAGAGGCAGATTCGATAGACTGGGTAAAGAGGGTTAAGGTTCAGTCTGTCATACAAGAGAATGTTGATCACTCTATTAGCTCTACGATAAACCTCCCTGCCGGAACAACATCTGATACAGTATCTGAGCTTTATTTGAGAGGCTGGGAGCTTGGGCTAAAAGGAATTACGGTATATGTTGATGGCTCAAGATCGGGTGTTCTAATCTCAGATAAAAAAGAAAATAATGCGGAGTTCCCTCAGCATACAGCTCCAAAAAGACCATCGGGTTTAAGTTGCGATGTTCACAAGATTAAGGTTGGAGGAGAGGACTGGGTACTGCTTGTAGGGTTAATGGACAAAAAGCCTTATGAGGTCATTGGAGGACTCTCAAACTATGTTAATCTTCCCGCTAAATATACCTCTGGCGCTCTAATTAAAAATGCTAGAAAAACTAGATCTGCTAGATACGATTTAGTTTTGGGAGAGGGTTCGGAAGAGATTATTGTGAAAGATATTGTTAAAATATTTGACAATCCAGATAACGAAGTCTTAACCAGAATGATTTCTCTATCTCTTAGACACGGTGCATCTATAAACTATGTTGTTGAGCAATTAAAGAAGGACAAGAATTCTTCTATGTTTGGATTTAATAAGTGTATCGCTAGAGTTCTAAAAAAATATATTCAAGACGGAACAAAGGCATCTTCCGAACATTGTCCTTCTTGCGAATCAAAAAATCTTATTTATCAAGATGGATGTGTTCAGTGTCAAGACTGCGGCTGGTCTGGCTGTAGTTAGATGAAGATAAGCCTGCTAACAGATAGATCAGGCTACGATTCTGACATCCAAGAGGTGAAAGATGAGTGGCTTGACTATATTCTGTCAAACATAGAGGGGTTTGATTTAGACTTTTTTTCAAACCTTTCTGGCAGAAAAAAAGTAGAATATCTAATATCTAATCGAATAGAACTAATTAATTATATAAGTATAGGTGGAGTTAAAGTTTATTTTAGTGGAGATTTAATTGGCGAATGGGCCGGTCCTGAGTTTAAGTTAAAGTGTGATGAGAATGATTCTTATTACTATGAAATAACCATTGAAACATGGTCAGTCTTTGATAAAGAGGAATAATATGTCGTCAGAAGAAGTAAGAAAAAATTTCGTATTAGATACTTCAGTTTTGGTTTACCATGAAGATGCAGTTCACGCATTTGCAGGTCACAACGTCTTTATTCCCATTACAGTGCTAGAGGAAATAGATGGGCTAAAGAAAAGATTAGACCCCGTTGGAAATGCGGCAAGATATGTTAACAGATTCTTAGACGATTTAAGAGAAAAGGGTGCTTTGGAAAAAGGTGTAAAGCTTGAAAATGGCCAAGTTCTTTTTATATATACAAAGTCTGATTTGTCCATACTACCCAAGTCTTTTGAAAAAACAAATGATAATAAAATATTATCATCTGCCAAGCTTTTAAGCTCCCAAATAAAGGATATTATAGTTATTTCTAGAGATGTATCAATGCGGGTGAAAGCTAACTCTCTAGGTATGAAGGCGGAGGATTACAAAAAAGAAAAGGCTAGAACTGAAAGAAAAAGTGCGTATACTGGAGTTTCTGTTTTGCATTTTGACGAATATGAGCTTGACCAATTTTATTCAGAAGGATATATAGACGTAGATGATCTTGATTTGCTGCCAAACGAGTTTGTTGTTTTAAAAGGCGGACAGAAATCAGCTTTGGGCGTTGTAAAGCATGATAAAATAACTCAGTTAGTTTACACTAAGAAGAAGGACTTTGGAGTAGAAGGTATACAGCCTAGAAACAAAGAACAAACTTTTGCAATGGAAATGCTAATGGATCCGAATATTCACATGGTTACTATAACCGGAATGGCCGGATCGGGTAAAACTCTCTTGACTTGCGCTGTTGCAATTTCAAAATTATTTACTAAAGAATATGACAAAGTAATTCTTTCTAGGCCAATAAAAAGTATGTCTGCAGATATAGGATTTTTGCCTGGAACAAAAGAAGAAAAAATGCAATCTTGGGTTCAGCCATTCTTTGACAACATAAAAGTTATTTTTGGCAAAAATACAAGATATATAGATAATTGGGTTGAAGATGGCACAATAGAAGTGGAGTCTTTATCTTATATTAGAGGTAGATCTTTGCCTAGGACGATATTTATTTTGGATGAAGCCCAAAATATTACTTATCATGAAGCAAAAGCTGTTTTGACTAGAATGGGAGAGGGGTCTAAGATTATTTTGCTTGGAGATTTGGCGCAGATTGACGCTCCTCACTTAGATTCTACAAATAATGGTTTGGCATCCGTAGTAGAGCTTTTTAAAGATTTTTACTTGTCTGGCCACATTACTCTTTTAAAGGGAGAGAGGAGTTTGCTAGCTTCTCATGCCGCAAAAATACTGTAACCTATGGAGGTAATTATGGAAAAGAATATTGTTGATACTGTTAAAGATGGATGTGTAATATTAGAACCAAGATATGTATTTGATCATGGGGTTGTAAAATACAACAAAGAAGAAAATAGATTGTTTTACTCTTACGAACTTTTAGTTGAATCATTTATGGAAAACTGGGGCATGAAATATTCTGACGCGATTGATTGGATAGAATATAATACAATAAGATCTTTAGACTATATAGAGAATTCTCCAGAAATCATTTACGAAGATTTTTAATATTTTTATATAAAAATCAAGCATAAAAAATATACTACAGCATATTTATTAATTTTTTTATAAAGTATGATTAGGTAAGTAACAAGGATTTTTTATGTTTAATTTGTTGGACCCCTCAGAGTTTGTAAAGCGTTTTGTAGCAACTATAACTTTAACTAAAGAAGATAGAAATCTTTTTGAACTAGGAAAGCTAGAGCGTCCCCAAATATCAAAATTAGCTGAAATAATTTCTGAAGCTCAGTCTGGCTCTGTAGAAGCCTCTGGTCTTTTGGAAAAGCTAAAAACTTTTGAGTTTCCAAAGATAGAAATTAAAACTCCAGCTAAAAAGAAAAAAGCTCCAGAAAAAAGAAAGACGAAGGGGGAGGAGCTTGAAGAAAAGGAATCGGAGCTTCTTGAAAAAGAAAAACAAGCCTTATCTGATGAAAAAGATTTGACCAAAGAGCTTAAAGATCTTAAGGAAAGTCTTAGTAAGGCAGAACAGAAAAAAGAACAAGCTGCATCTTCTAAAAAATCAAAAAAAGAAAAAAATACCACTGAATCAGTAGATACTAAAGACGATAAAGACCCAGGTGAAGAGATAGTTGAGGTTGAAGAAGATTCAGAAGAATTAAAAGAAGATTCAGAAGAATTAAAAGAAGATTCAGAAGAAGATACTGAAGAATTAGAAGAGGATTCGGAAGAATCAGGCGAAGAAACTGAAGAGTTAGACGAAGAAGAAGAAAAATTGAGGGCAAATATAAGGGAAGTAGAAGATAAGCTTAAAAAGGCGCAAACACTTAGAAATGAAGCTAAAAAAACCAGAGAAGAGGTCTCTAAAACTATATCTAGCAGCACAGATGAAGAGCTTCAAGAAGAGGTTGAAGAAGAAATAGAAGAAGTGATAATAGAAGGCTATGGATTAAGCGAAGCTTCAAAACAGTTTAAAAATTTTATATCCAATTCAAACACAGAAGAAGATTTAGACTTTGTAGAAGAAAGTCTAATGAAAAAATTTAAAGGAATGTACAAAGAAGAAGGCGAATATTTAACAGAAAAAGGAAAAATAGAGGCAGAGATATCTAAAAAAAGAAGAGAGTTGAGTCTTAAGAAGGAGAGGGAAGGGTTGCTGCCCACCTTGGGTCAAGATTTTTATAAAAATCTTCAAAACTCAACAAACTTGTTTGACATAAACGATGCCGTTTCTGTTCTCGCTGCCAAAATAGACACATCCGCAGATCTAATAAATACTGAAGATTATAAATATATATTTAAGTCTGAAGAAGTAAAAAAAGAACTTTGCAAAGAAATAAGTGAAGAAAATTTTAACTTCACAGAAATGAGGTCACTTTTAATTGATTCCGGAATAGCTCAAGATGAAGCAACTGAGGGATCTCCTGAAGAAGAAGCTGCTACTTCTAGATATTTGACTTTAGCTCAAATAATGGAAAAGGCCATTCAGGTAGCGGGGATTAATGAGCTTTCCATGGGAGAATTGTCTGATAAGGCAGGGGTATCCTTAGAAGATTATGCTTACAAACGAGAATATGAAGAAATAATTGATCAAATGTTAAGCTCTGAAGAAGCGTTATCGTTTTCAGATGATCAAAAGAAAATTTTGAGAGCTTTCTGCGATATTTTTTCTGAAAAAATAGTTTTTGATGCTAGCGAAGAAGAATCTTTGGGTGAGTCTTTTTTGGAAAAGTTTGAAGAAAGCATGAAGTCGTTGGGAAAGGGCAAGCCAAACGAAACCCTTATTAACTCATTAACTTATATATACGAGAACGACATTGATTCTTTAGAGAAGTCTATAAAAAATATAAAAAACTATATTAGCGATGAAGTTCCTGTTTATCAGATAAACCCCAACATAATAAACGCAGTAACTCCGTTGTTTAGAGATTTGCTTGAAAAGAAAGAAGATCTAAATGAAGAAAAGAAAGCTCTTTTAAATAAATATAGAATAAACATATTGTCAGATTATGTAGATATAAATCAAAATTTATTGTCCGCAAAGCTTTTGCCTTTTATAAGTAAAAACGTAAGTTTAACTTATAGAGATTTAAGAGACTTTAAAGATATAATTAAATATTTTTTAATTATATATGATTCTGCAAGAAATCCTTTTGAAGGATATGAAAATTTTGAAAAAAGTGTTAACTTTGAAAAGTTTACAAACATATTTGCAAACCCAAGTGTTTCTTTGGTAGAAAATAACGAGGATTATCTTTCTCAATTATTTTATGCTGTCTCAGAAAACCCTGAGAAGTCTGCTCTTATGATACATGACCTTTACCTTGCAAACAAATTTAAAGATCTTAGTACCGTTGGCTTTGAGACAATTATTAATGAAAAAAATAAAAATAACTTAATACAAAGCTTTGATAAAGATAATCGTCTCGAAATTTACACTAAAGATACTCTTTTAAAATCATTAAGAGCCTTGATACCTCAAAGAGGAAGAGTTACCTTTCACTCTATTCTTCATAATATAAGAAAGAGTTTTAAGCCCAGGGAGACTGCGCCGATAATTGAAACAGAAGAGGATATACTTGCCAGAAAGGAGGAAGAGTCTTCTGAGAAAAATCAAGAAAGTATTCTTGAAAAAATAAGAGAATTAGATTTGCCTAGCGAAAAAGAAATTTCCGAAGAAGTATCTTCACAAGGCGAAAAAATAGAAGAGTCTATTTTAAATGAAGAAGTGCCATTAAAAAGTTCAGACTTTGAAAGTTTTGATAATTTCATAGATTTAGTATCTCAAAGAAATATGTCTAAAGTAAGCCCCGGCGAGTTCTTGGACTACATTTCACCTTTTGAGGATGTAAAAGATTTTGATAGTGAAAAAATATTAGAATTTCAAAAATATATTAAAGAAAATCTTAGCGATGACATTATAGATCTTACAGCTGCAATGAAAAGTGATTCTTTAGAATTGATCTTTGGCAATTTAAGATTAAAAAGTCAATCTGTAAATGTATATACGTCAATATTGTATAGAATTGGCGCAATTATTTTTTCCCCAGAAGCGACCGCAAAGAGTGCCTCTGAGGATCTCTCAAAATACATAAACTCTGCAAGAAGTCAAAATCTTAACGATAATTTTTACAAAATAGTAAATAATCTTTTAGAAGAGCCAACAGTAGATGAAGCAAAGTCAATTGAAATTAAAACTATAGATTCCAAAGAGCCTATACCCTCAAATAATAGCTGTCAAAAGATTAAAAGCAGAGGAGACTTAAGTCTTTACTCATTTTATTTGTCAAATCTAAAGAATAATTCTAAGCGGCTAAAAGCTGTATCTGCTAATGAGTATAAAGAGCTAAAAAGCTTATGTAAAAACGGAAAAAAAGCCAATCTTTATTCTTTTGTTTCAAGTGTAGTGTCAAATTACTCCGATAAATTATCCAAAGAAGAGCTAGAAAGCTTCTTCTCTGGTGCAAAAGAAATGCCCAATAGTCTTTCCGACTTTCTTTTGGAAGGGTTTGGAAATGAATTTGTCAGGCCATCAAGCATCTTGTTGGGAGGGGAAGTTTCCGATCAAAATATTGTCTTTATGATGAAAGATTTAGAAGGTGATGGTTCAGAGTTTTCCGAAAGCATTTATTCTAAAATTAAAGAAATGTTTTCAGATAGATATAGGTTTGCGAAGAATCTATTTGTATGTCTACTAGGTTGGAACTTAGATCAAGGCATATATTTTGATGTAGACAGGTCTTTGGTTCACGTTTCTAAAAACAACTCAAGATTGGCCTTTGACGATATAAAAAACAAGATAGGGTTTGTTTCTGCCAATGTTAGTAAAGAAGTTTTAAATGGCGATTTGAAATTAGAAGAAATGGATGAAGACTTGGAGGATGACTTTAAGCGTAACATTAAGTATTATGATGATTATTCCAAAGGAGAATACTCAAAAGAATTTTTAAATATGGTAAAGAATAATGTTCAAACTCCAGCAATACAAGAAGCAACTACTGTTAAAGTTGTAGATAAGCTAGCAGATCAGAAGAAGTCAGAAGTGGAAATTGCCAAAGATATATCTGATTTTTGCCAAGCGATATCTTTGTTAAATAAATCTAAAGCCGAACAAGGCTTTTCTCCATATAAACAAAAAGATTTGTTTGCAAGTCAAAAATATAAAAAGTTGTTGTCGAATAGTAAGGTAAACATAGCTGGAATCATAGAAAAAATCTGTAACGAAGAAGAAAGAAGCTTGTCAAGCATAGCGGCATTGCTTTTTAAGCCAAGCGAGTCAACCTTTGATTCTTTCTTGAGCGGAAATTTTACAAAAGATCTTACTGAAAAACAATTTACTTCATCTATAGGAAAGCTTTTGAATGAATTTGGAAAAAAAGAAGATATCTTAGATTATTCCAAAAAAATTCCAACTGAAGCAAAAAAATCTTTTTCTAATGCTCAATACTATAAGGGCTTGTCTGAAAAAATATTAGAAAAAATGGACCCTAGGATTATTTTGGGAATAATCGTTCAGAGTGCATTTTTTGACAAGCAAATTCTTCCGGACTCAGAGAAGCCAATAGAGATAATCTTCTCGGATGATGTAATTCCTGTTCGCAGAGAAGACTTTGATTCTCAGATAAACATATTAAATGGGTTTGTTATCGCTTCAATAAACGAAATGATATCTGAAGCTAATGATATTTCTAAAAAAAGCAAGGAAGAAGACACTATCGCAAAGTCTGAAGCAGATAAAAGCCCAAAGTCTTCTACTTCTGAAGATGACAAAGAATTCTCTTTATTTGAAAAAATAAAAAGTAAATTAAGCGAAGATAATCTTGACCGTGAAGAGTTATATGACATAAGCGTAGATATTGCTTCTTATAGAGATGAAGAAATGCTTAGCGAGCAAGAAACTGAAGAGCTTTCGACTATTTGGGAAGAGAAGGCGGAAAAAGCTCCTATTAAAGTTCCTAATCCTAAGAAAAAATATAAATTAAAAACTAATATGGTAAAGAAAACAAAAAGTCCAAAAGAAGATAGCGCCATAAATGAAGTATCTGACTTTTATAAAACTATAAATGGATACATAGTAGATCAGGAAGAGAGTATAGATAACTTTAATTTAAGTGGTAAGGTCTTTTCATTTGATCTTGCAGAAGAAAGCTTGGACGATCTTTCAATAGCATTAAAGAGTGGAGATCTAGATAATATTGCAGAAGAAATCCCCGATTATCCTGAAGATGTAGAGCTAATTCTTACTCAGAATGATATAAAAGAATTATCTAAGGAGACCGAACGTGTTTCAGATAAGCTTATAGATGCTCGCGTTTCATTTGACTACCTTAGAGCAGTACCGGGAACTGAAAACATTCGAAGCTTAAAGGAATTAGAGTCTAAGGCTAGAGAGATATATAGAAGCGAATCAGGAAAAGACAAATATGTCTTCTTTAAAGAAGACTTTGACGGTCTAAGCGAAAGCTTGCTCATGGATTCTTCTAAAGTTTTGGGAGAAGTGGATCAGGAAGGAGTTATGATAAATGCAAGTTTTTATCATCATAAAGATATAGATGATTTTTCCGGAGAACCAGCTACAATAATTATAGTTGATCCCTCAATTAAAGGACAATCAATGAGTCAATATAGAAATTATCTTGATGCACAGAGCGATGATATTTCGGAAAGGATTATAAATAATTAATATTATCTACACCCGTAAAGCCCATACTCTATAGACACGGAATCTCCTTCGAAAACTGCCGCCGCACCAGATATTTCAACGTAGTTATCTGAAAGGTTATATGTAAATGAATTTCCAATATCTATACCATTAACATAAACCTTTATTGTCTGAGGGATGGCCTCTTTGGTAAGATAAAATTTTTCTATTGTCTGAGAAGATATATTTATTATATTTGTCAAATCGTAACCCCAGTCTAATTGGCAAATATCTGCAAAGATACCTCCTGACAAAGAGGTGAGATAGTCGAGCTTTACTGAGTCCTGAGCGCAGGCTGAGGCTCCGGGTATACCACTAACTGCATGCAACTTTAATGCAGACTGAGAGGCTTTTAACGTTGAGTAATAGTTAAAGTACTGCATAACTGGCGCTGTGCTTGAGTCGTTTTCATCTGTGACAAATATTATTCCCAAATTTGCGCTTTCCCTTATAAAATTTTGAGAAATATTGTTTTGGTAAAACAACTGATATAGCATCTCCATGCCTCTTTCAGTCGCACTACCACTTGTTCCGACAAATAATTGGTTTTGTAATTCTGAAATTTTATTTGGGTCCAAGTAAGAAATAACTGGGCCTACAAGCAAAGGCTCGTCTGTTGTCATTACACCTATTTGATAGTCTATATAATTATCATCCATATGCTCTAAAATTATTCTGGCATTTGACTGAAGAGTTTGCTGATTATCATTCATAGATCCTGAATTATCTACAACAAAGATTAAATCTAGCTTTGATTCTGATCGAACAGTAAAATTATCTGTGGCGATGTCAAAAATAGTCCCAGAAGAGAATTGTCTTATTTCATAGAAGAAATTAGATGGATCGTTTGATATGACATTTAAATAAGATATATTGGATGTATATGAGTCTGGGGAAAATGACACATATAACCCTCTAGATTCGCCTGGACTTATAATCCATGGAAACTCTCCGTTTATTGCGCTTATTATATTAACTTCGAATTGGCTGTCTCCGCTTATAATTGCATCATAAACTTCTAAGTAATCATCACCTTCGTTTTTTATTTGAACTACCATATCATTATCGCACCCAATAAATGTTTCTGGGAAAACATATTGGTCTGGGTTTACAATTATTTTAGGAGAAGTTCCCCAGCCATAAACTTTTGTTCTGACATCTTGCTCATCTGGATCATTAGATGTGACAGCGAAGTAATTTTCTTGAGCGCCAAATATGCTTGGAGAGAATTCTACGTCTAAATAAAAAGATTCAAACTGTTCCAATACAAGTCCTTCTTCATAATTTAATATATCAAAATCATTGTTATCTAGTAAGTATATAGAGTCTATTTTCAGGCTTGAACCTCCTTTATTCTTTATTTTAAAAGTTCTTTGAGTTTCTTCGGACCTAATTACGCTAGCTCTTCCGAAAAAGTTATCTTCATAGGTAATTTCTATATCTGGGTCTGTTTTTTGATGTTTTAAAGTATAATCAGAACAAGAGATTAGAAAAAATAGCATAAGTCCTCCAAACACACATTAAATATAAAAAAATACCATGAACAAAGTAGTTGTAGATAAAGAAACTTATATTGAAGTTACATACTTTGACAAAGATTATTGCAAAGTAAGGGTAAAGTATCAAAAAGATAGAACTACTAAGGCATATTTGGAAATAAAGCTTTCTTGCGATAATATAGATAAATTAGTTTCCGAGCTAACCTCTGCAAGAGCAAAAATATATAGTGAAAAGTTGTAAAATAACATGCAAGATGACAAATCAGCTCAAATGTAGCAGTCATTGCAAAGAAACCTTTAAATTAGAAAAAGAAGAGATAATTTTTTCTTGTCAGGAGTCATTAGGTACTGAAGAAGATAAGAATTTTTTTAATTGCATTTTTTTTGACATGAATATTCTATCTCAATGTCAAAAATGTTACCTAAAATGTAAAAATAACACAAACCCTGAATTAAAATCTAGAGAAAAAATAAAAAACGATATGAATAAGATAATAAGCAAACTTCCTATGGGGTATGGTATTTCTTATGAGTATGCAAAAAATATTACTGATCAAATGAAAGAAATGAATATAGATCAAACGCAGTCTGACGCTATAAAAGTAGCTTCTTTTTCCGGAACCCTTCTTAACAAGCTTATGAGCGGAAAACATATTGACTTGTCTGAGCTGTCTATAATAAAGAAATATATTACAAAAAAGATACTAAAGAAAAAATAGCTATTTTTCTTGTGCTTCAAATGTTTCTTTTGCGCCTATAAGGTCAATGTGTGATACAGCTATTCCGTTTCCAGAAGCATCTCCTGCGAAAACCATACCAATTACCTCTCCAGATTTTGACAATACTGGGCTTCCGCTGCTACCAGGGTTAATATCGGCTTTAATCTTCAAGAATGGTTCTCCAAATATTATATCTATTGAGAGAGGGGCTGCTTTAAATCTGTCATATTCTGGATCTTCTATGTGACCCGTTGAAGTCGTTGGGAAAACTCCATATGGAGCGCCAATAACTTTTATGCTCTCCCCTTTCTTTGGAATATAATCTTCGCCCTTTAAATTTAAAACTTCTTTTTCTTCATCAGAAGAGAATATGCATATTTCGGAACCCCAATTTGTCATCTCCAAATTTCCATACCCTATAAACTCTTTTTTGTTAACAACTCCCGTTATAAGAACAACCGTGGTTTTGCTTATAATTGCCTTGCAGACGTGATCATTAGTGAAAAAATATGTTTTGTCTTCTTCTTCATCGTATTTATAAGCAAATGATGTGGCCGAAGCATATATTGATCCGATCTTATAATCAAATACATCAACTTTATATATACCTATCTCTTTTTTGTGACCAGACTTAACATAAACTTTTTTCTCTTTTAAAACTGAGCTACAGCTTGACAAACCTAAAGCGATACTTATTAAAAAAACGGCAGATGCTGCTTTCGAGAAAAAAAATTTCATATTTGCCTCCCCCCAAAAAAAATGATGTGTATTTATATGCATTTTTAGTACTATGAAATATTATATAATAATAATTAATATTAAAGTAAATGCGGGGGCTAAAATGGGCTGTAATTGCGGTGGAATGAAAAAAAACAAGAGAACTAGTATTAAGAAAAGCAAAGCTTCTAGAGTTCAGAAGAAGGGTGTGACAAAGCAAAAAAGAATGGTTGCTATAAAGGCAATAAATAAAACCTTGTCTAAGAAGAATTAATTTTCTACATCATCCATTGCTGGAGATATAGCTAAAAATAATTCTTGCTCTGAATATTTTGCAACGCTTGTATTAAATTTTACACAATTTGTTTCTTTTACAAATTGCGCTATAATTCTATTTATCTTTTGTTCTATCTTTTTTAAGTCTTCTTTGTTGGCAGAAAGTATGCCTTCTATATATACTTCTAAAAAATACTTATCTTCTTTTTCAAAATCCATGCCTCACCTCTTATATTAAGAACTTTTTTATTCCCATAAAATTTTGAACCTTTGTTTTTTGCGTGTATTATAATTGGGAACACGATAAATGGAGGGTTCATGCCAGTTAATGTAAAAATAAAAAAATTGTCAGAAAAGGCAAAAATTCCAACAAGGTCTCACTCGGCAGATACGGGATATGATTTAACCTTTACTGATGTTAAAAAGATTAATGGAGATGTTATTTTCTTCTCAACAGGGTTGTCAATGCAGCCTTCATCAGGTTACTATATTGAGGTTGCTCCAAGAAGCAGTATTTCGAAGCTCCCCCTAGGTATGGCAAATTCCGTTGGAGTTATTGATCAAAATTACACTGGAGAAATTATAATTCCAGTTAGAGTATTTCACGAAAATCAAGGGTTTGAGACAAAAAGAGAAAACTATCCAAATGGCCTAGTAGAAATCTGGGGCCGTCGACCTCAAACAATGCTTAGCCTTGCTCGCCTTATTATAGCTGAAAAGCCATCTATGTTTCAGATGATTATGCGAAAAAAATATTCAGCTAACTTTATGGAATCTGACTTGGAAGAAACAGAGCGTTCAGATGGAGGCTTTGGTTCTACGGATCAAACTACAGAAAAAATTATGGATATTAAAGTAGAAAAGTAAAGATAGTATATTAAAACGCCCCCCCGCATATGCGGGGGCTTTATTGAAGGAGTAGAAGTGCCGTTAGTAATTATTGAATCTCCAAATAAAATAAAAAAATTAACAAAAATTCTCGGATCAAACTATAAAGTTATGGCAACTGTTGGCCATTTTCTTTTATTAAGCAAAAAGAACCTTGGATTTGATCATGATTCATTTGAGCCTAATTATTATGTAGATCCTCAAAAACAAAATATATTAAACAATATACTCTTTGAGGCAAAAAACCATAGAGAAATATATATAGCAACGGATCCCGACAGAGAGGGTGAGGCTATAGCTATGCACATATATAATGCGTTGCCAAGAAAAGGAAGGAGTATAAAAAGAATAAAATTTAATGCTATTACGAAAAAAGCAGTCTTTGACTCTATAAAGAATTCTTCAAAAATAGATTCAGACTTATATAACGCACAAACAGCAAGAAGGCTTACTGATAGAATCGTAGGCTTTCTAGTTACAAAGGTTATGTGGAACAAAGGCTTAAAGCAAACAAGCGCTGGAAGGGTGCAATCTGTCGCATTAAAGATTATATGCGATAGAGAGAGAAAGGTTTCTAATTTTTTATCTACTGATTATTGGATTCACAATATTGATTTTAAAGACGGCATAAGTTCATCGATAAGCAAAATTAATGGTTCTTCTTATCGATGCCTAAGCTTAAAAGACTCAAAAAATACGTCCAAAGAGATAAAATCAAAATCTTTTTCAATATCTAATGTTATTGGCAAAAAAAGATCTATAAGTCCAAAGCCTCCATTTACAACATCTACTCTTCAGCAAAAATCTTCTGCTAAGCTTGGATGGTCTTCCAAAAAGACAATGGATACAGCTCAAAAGCTTTTTGGATCTGGATATATAACTTATCATCGTACTGACTCAACTAGGTCTGATCCGTCCGCCGTTTCGGATATAAGAAAAGAGATCGTAAATATTTTTGGATCAAAATATATCCCCAAAGCTCCAAGGTTGTTTAAAAATAAAGATTCATCCCAAGATGCTCATGAGGCCATACGGCCCACCTCAGGACAAGTACCGATGGGAGCTTCTCCTGACGAAATAAAGTTATTTAATCTTATAAAAAACAGATTTATGGCATCTCAAATGTCTGATGCAGAATTTAGCACCATAGCTTACTATATAAAAAGTAAGGATAAAAAAGTTGAGCTAATTACAAAAGGACAATCTAAAACTTTTGACGGCTTTTCTAAAATTATAATCTCTAAGACAAAAGATGTTTTATTGCCGGTTTTAAAGAAGGGCCAAGTGTTGACTTTAAAAAACGTTACCTCTAAGAAAAACTCTACTAAGCCTCCGCCAAGATTTAACGATGCTACAATTGTTAAAGTTTTAGAAGAAAAAGGAGTTGGGAGACCTTCTACATATGCATCAATTATAGAAACCTTATTAAAAAGAAAATATGTAATTAGAGACAAGAAGTCTTTTAAGGCCTCTGAGAATGGCATGCTTATATCAGACTATCTTGGAGAAAACTTTTCCTCTATAGTTGATACAAAGTTTACTGCCGAAATGGAGAGCGCTCTTGACAAAGTAGCCGTTGGCAGCTTAGAATATAAGAAATTAATGAAATCATTTTATTATCAAGTTGACAATGCTGTAAAAGAGGTAAATAAATTAAAGCTTCCGAAATCTTTTATATGCAAAGATAAGCTATGCCCCAAGTGCAATAGCTCAACAAGAAAGAATATATCTAAAAACGGAGAAGTCTACTTGTCTTGTAGCACTTGGCCAGCATGTAACGGAATAATAAAAAATGAAAAAGAAGGTATTATAGATATAGAAGTAGGAAGAGCTTGCCCTTCTTGCTCTAATATAATGATAAAAAGATCTGGAAAATTTGGATCTTTTTGGGGATGTTCTTCCTTCCCAATATGCAGACAAACTATAAAAGTAGGAGTTAAATGATGATTGAAGTACCAGTTAAAAAAATAGACAAAGAAAAAGAGATGATTCACAAAGAGAAGATGCTTTCTTATGCGATAAAGCTATTCGAAGGCAAGGACTTTAGCATAAAACAAGAAGCTGAGAGTTCTTCCTTAACTTTAACTCAAAGTGAAGATAAAGTTTTTCTATCAGATATTTTGTCAGTAGCTGAAAAACTTTCTATGTATGTCAAAGGAGAAGGTTAAATATTTTTGCTAATAAAAGATACCTAAATGAGAGGTGTTTATGTCAACAAAAGATTTTTATTCTGACGAACATAATATTCAATTATTAAATAATGATTTAAATATTTCAACTGGAAATGAAAATTCTTTAGTTGTAACTTCTACATTAAATTCTACCAGTAGCACTTCCGGCGCTATAAAGACTGCCGGAGGCCTAGGTATAGCTAAAGACTTATATGTTGGCGGCAATCTTTATTATTCTGGAAATATAGTCGCAGATGGAGTTGGAACCTTTGATATTTCTGCAGACGTTTCTTCTTGGTTAGTTATATTTAATAACACTAGAGTTACATCTGACTGCAATGTGTTAAAATTAGATTTCGAAAATCTTTCTAGCCCAAGCGCTGTTGCTTCTGAAAATAATTGGCTTGGATTTTACTTTGGAAGCTCAGAGTATGGGAGGATAAAGCCTCAGACAAGTTCTGGTTCTAGCTTGGGAATAGAAATAAGTTCGCCAGATATAATAGATATGGAATCTGGAACAATTAATTTAAACTCTGAAGATATTAATTTAAATATAGATTCGGGAATTTTAAAAATAAATCATCCTGGAACAACTACAACTGAAGCTATTAGAATTGATTCTTATAATGAAAATGCAGTTGTAAGAATAGATAATAATTGGCCTGGTAGTACTGGAGATATTTTAGATTTAAGATTTACAAATCTTGGAACCCCAGAACATACAAATAACTGGATAAGGTTTTATTCTGAAGACCCTACCGACCCTAGCAATTTCTTAATAAAGGGAGGAGTAAGGGGGTCTGAGAGTCCAGAAGATGGGTTCGTAGTATGGAACGGTGTTTCCATTGTAAGAAGTACTCAGGTTTTGAACGCTCTAGGCAGCGCACAGTTTTACTCTAAAGGCGCAGACTTTGGAGAGTGGTTTGAATTGGGAGATGAAAGCGAATGGCCTGAGTCTTACAATCTTCCAGAAGGTATGATAGTATATGTAAAGGATAGGAAAATATATAGAAAAGCAGACGGAGTTCCTTTTGTCGTTACAAATAGGGCATTAGTTGTTGGGAATTATGTTGATGCTTCAAAAAAAGGAGCCATATTATCTTTCGCTGGCCAAGTTCCAGTTGTTATCGAAGGAAAGTGTTCTGTTGGAGACTTAGTTGTTCCAAATGATAATTCTGCTTATACTATAGATCCAAATATGATCTTATTTTCAGAATACAAAAGAGCCTTAGGTACTTGTCTTGAATCAAAAGATGACGAGGCCCCATCACATGTTTGGGTTGCAGTAGGAAAAAAATAAGGCACAGAAAATCTGTGCCTTCAATAATCATTTTAAATTATTTTATGAAAATGATATAGGTGTTGTAAATAAAAACTTCTTAGAACCATTTACAGCTAAAAGCCAAAATGTTCCTGAGCTATTATAATTCAAGGCAACCTTTATAGTTTCGCTATCATAGAATATAAAAGGCTCAACTCCACTGTAAGAATTACCCATCATAACTCTTCCATCCGAACTATACTCGTCTGGCTGAGACTGGTCTGATATGTATCCGGCACTTACAGCGTCAATATACAAACTAGAAGAAGTATTTGTAAGATTTATAATATCAGAAGAAGATGGTGCGGCAATTCCTTGATAGAAATAAAACTTTGTATCTATATCAAAATTATCTCCAGTTATTGTAACCAAATTATTTGAATTTTTACCAAAAGATGTTGATGATAAAGAGGCTATGTGGGGTACAATTATAACTCCAGACCCGCTGCCAGCATCTGCAAAGGACAGGTTTCCGCTTCCATCTGTAACCATAACCTGACCAGAAGTTCCGTCTGATGTTGGAAACTTTAAATCTCCGACGGAAAGGCTTCCCTTTACTTCGATGTCTCCAGTCAAATTCAACATAGTGTTGCTTTCTGAGTTTGTCTCAACAGAAAAACTTCCTTTTTCTGCCAGAACTATACCTTGTACGTTTGACCATCCACTGTCAGTATAAAGAAGTATATCATTTTCAGATGCAGAGTTTGGGTTTGCATCTGAAAGAGTTTCAACATTTACCACTAAAACTCCTCTGTTTACGCTCGTCTCATTGTTAGATGATTCTTTTATTTTAATTTGAATGCTCATTTTTAGCTCCCTATAAATCTAATGTTTCTTACACCGGTAGGGCCTTGTGTAAATGCAAATACGCCCTCGATATCTTTTGATAAGTCTGCAGAGTTACTCCAAGTGTATATATCAAAATACTGAGTTGACCCACTACTTTCATATACATATTGCAGTTTTACAGTGCCAGTTGTATTATTTGCATCTGGGCTAATGTGAATGGCATAAGTAGCCCCCAAAGCATACGGTATTCCGTTTCCTTGAGTAAACCCAGTAGGAGGGTTGGAAGGCCAAGTTATGTTCGTATTTGTAGTAGAGCCAAAAGATCCTAAATCAATTCTAGAGTTTTGATTCACGAACCACCATCTAGCCTTTTGTGAGTTTGAGGAACCTGTGGTGTCGTCAGTATACCTAAGCCCCCAGCTGCACGGCTGTCTTCCGTCAAGAGTGAAAATTATCTTAACTCCATTTGGGTTAGTTGTATAGTTTAAAGAAAAACTTTCATTTGATACAATTAAATTACTATTTAGACCAGACCCAGACTCTGCCCCCAAACTATTTCCTGCAATATAATAAGGGCTGGTTTGAGAAGGAAACGAAGCTGCCGTAGAACCGTCAGCATTATAATCTAAATCATCAGCAGAATTAATATAAACTCTGTTGTCTAAGATGCTAGTGTTTGAATTATCTAATGCGTGAGCAGTCTGCAAAGTTTTTGAAGCGTCCACAGGTTCTGGCCAGCAATATAAGTCGTGTATAACTTCTGAACCATCTGGGTTTTCAACATACTGAAGTGTTGCAAGCCCATGAGTATCACCTGAAGATGTCTTTGAAACATTAATTTGAAAAACTGTTCCGTTAGCAAAGCCAACCTTATCTCCAACATTTTTTCCAGAAGGAGCTGTTAATCCAAATGTTAGATTTTGCAAAATTGCACTTCCAAATTTTCTTACATTTAAATTATCAGTAGAGTTCGTACTAACCTGGTATCTAATATTTTGCCAGTTTTTGTACTCACCTGTATCTGTAGTATAGTTAACTCCCGTATTTGTGGGTTGAGAACCAGAACTTTCCCATCTATATGTATATCCGTGGTTTGAGGTTGAAAGATCGAAAGTTTCGGCTGATCTGATAAGGTTATTCTTATTTACAGAACCAGATCCCGCATACAAGCTATTTCCGGTAGCACTCCAATCTCCTCCGCTTAAATCATCAAAAGTTATTTCAGTATAAGCTGAAAAGGTAAATGCGTTTTCATAATAGTAAACATCATCGCTATTTTTTGCAACAAGAGAGATACTTTGAGCAGAAGAAGCGTTTACAGAAAATTTTACCAATTCAGAATTATATATGACAAATGGGTTTCTACTGGAAGAATAAGTATGGTTTGTCATAACAATCCCATCTCCACTAAAATACCCAGGGTCTGTTTTAGAAGATGCCAACCCTGCAGTTACAGCGTCTTCCAAAATAGAATCTGTAGTGTTTGTCAAATTTGACAAATCTGACGCACTTGGAACTCCAGAGAAAAGATAAAATCTTGTTTCTTGGTCAAAGTTTTGCCCGTTGACTTGTATGGTAGAGCTAACTCCTGTTGATAGTCCAGCTGGAGTTACCGATTCTATATAAGGGATAAGGCTTGAGGCTCCCCCTGAAGCTAAACTTACTTCTGCGAGACTTAAAGTGCCGGAACCGTTAGTCTTTACTCCATAATTTGCAGTAGAATCTGAAGAAGGTAGGGTTATATCTGATACTTTCAGTGATTCAGAAAAATAAGCATCTCCGTCAACCAATAACATGTTTCCTTCGTTTGCACTAGAGTTTTCACTCAAAACAATACTTTCTATTGTTGCCCAGCCACTCTCTACAAATACTATTAGATCTCCAGATGATAATGTTGAAAAATTTGTATCATTCAGAGTATCAACATTTACATAAAGAACACTAGATTCGGGTGTTGAAAGGTCAGAAGAGTTTTCTGACAGTTGATTTATAGTTATTATATTACTCATCACAGTTCTCCTTATTGATTAAATTTTAAGTTATTGGCAATTACTTCGTCATTTGACTCATAAGTAATTGCTCCGAATATAGTCTTAGACATATCAACAGTTGTGGACACTTCTACTATAGGTCTATATTCAATAGATCCATCTGAGCCTAACACTAAACTTACTAGCTCTGCCGTACCATTTGAAGTTCCGTCGGAAGTTATTCTTACTCCTGCCACCATATCTGGCTGCAGAACCCAATAATTTCCAGAGTTATATACCCAATCAGTTATAAGACCTCCTGTGCTTCCAAGGCTATGTGTTGCTGGGTGGGTACTTCCTGTAGAGCTATTATATATAACAGACATTCCAAATCTTACCGAAGATGTTGATTCTGATGAATCAGTATCCGTATATCCAAAACCAATTATTGCTCCGGCCGACTTTGATCTGTTAAACGATGCGGGATTATATTGTTCTGCAGCCGTCATTAGCATGATTACAGTATCTCCACTGCTAAGCTGACTTAAATCAAACGTAGTATTGTGTTTAATTATTTTGTTATTAACAGTACCCATATTTACAGAGGATGGCTTTGTGAGATCATTTGAACTATATGTATATCCTCCAGTCGTGTCGTCAAAACTCATAGGTTCGAAATATAAAAAGCTTATAACGTCTTCTTTGTAATATAGATTGTCTCCATTCTTTATCAAAAGATGATGTAAGCCTCCAGATGTAGCATTAACTGCGACTCCTATCTTTTCAGGAGAGTAGTATATTACTGGCAATCTAGAACCAGAGTAACTTAAAGTATTAGATACCGCTCCACTTCCATCATAATAATCTGGAGTTGCAGAAGAGGAAATGTGTCCTGCGGATACGGCATCTTCTAATATATCTTCAACATTTGAAGCAGATGCGATGTCTGAAGAAGCAGGAGTACCTTTGTAAAAGTAAACTTCCGTAGATAGGTTAAACCCCGTTCCGTTTATGAATAACAATTCTGAAGAATTAGCATCAACATAATAATACCCAGTAGAAGCTTGTTCCGCTGATGAAATTGTTGGAATTATACTAGCGCTTGAACCCCCAGAACTTACTGACGAAAAACCAAGACCTCCAGATCCATCTGTTACTAAAAATTGACCATCAGAACCGTCTGAAGCAGGATAGGTTAGACCGCCTACGACAAGAGTTCCTGATGCTGAAGCTGTTCCTTGAACGTGAAAAATTTCTGACTCATTTAACGATACACTAGTAGATGCCTCTACATATATATCAGTAACATAAACCCAACCTAAACTGCTTTTTATAATCAAATCACCATCCGATGGGCTTGAAAGATCTACGTCTCCAAATGAATCGGTTTCTACGACTAAATTACTGTCGAATACTTCCTCGTAAGATCTTACATCTCCACCAAGCTGCTTTATTGGTTTGAGATTCTTAGACATGTTGTCTCCTTATTTGTTTTATTTTTAAACAAAACTTTACAGACTACTGAACGGTATCAAAAAACTTAAATTAATCTAAAGACTTTTGCTAAAAAAAATATTATAAGCATATTTTAAGTATATCGTACCTTATATTTTAAAAAACTTAATCATCTCTATAGATTTCGAAATATACAACTCTGTCATAGATTTATTTGCCAATATTAGTAGAAAAAATATTTATTTTAATTTTTTGTAAACTTGTCAGCCAAATCGCAAGCCCAGCTATATGGCTTTATGCCTACGTTAAATCCTTGACCAACAACCATTCCTGTTAGCTCAGGCACTAAAAACGCCGTTGCGTTTACTTTTGGATCAATTCCTATGTCCAAATGAACAGTTATATCTGTGTCCATAAGATCTTTAAAGTAAAATGCTGCCTCTATACTATTAAATGCCTCCATACTCATTCTTGCTCTTAAGGTAGGATAAAGATATCTTTTTATTCTATTTTTTATATAAAACCCCGTTCCGCCTCCCTTAAAGCGATTATGTACACATAGGCAGGTTACAACAACTATTTCATCTTTAGATATTTGGGAGTCTGTTCCAACATAAAACTTGAAACCATCTTTTTTGTACATAGATAGTTTCGACTTAAAGTCTTCGTAAGAGAAGTCTACCTTTCCAATATCTCTTATTCTTTTTCCCTCAAACAAAAGAGCCTCCAAAAAAAAATATCTTATAATAATTGATACTCTAGTATATATAATTATAAAAATATAAAGGATTTAATATGTCTAACGAGTTTGGTTTTCTAGATGATATAAATACAGAAAGCCTATTTCAAAGTATGTCCGGAAAAGAATATTCTGATGCTACCGAAGATGAGAAAATAGTATACCAAGAAGTCGAAGAGGAGGTTGCCGATGATATTAGGAAAAGTTCGATAAAACTAATTCCTGACCTTGGAGAAGAAGATCCGTCTAAGACTAAAAAAAAGATAATTGAAGCTCTAGAAAATATAGGCGCTCCAAAAGACATTATTAACACATTTAAAAAAGATGGATTTATTGGCTACTTAAGTCTTATATTTTCAAAAATTATAAAATATTTAGAAGAGTCTGGTCTTTTCTCTGCGTTTAGCCCATCTCAAGTTGAAAATATTAAAAAAGAAATAAATAAATCTTTAAATTATGATGCAAAAATTTTTATAGAAACAGAAGGTAAGAAAAAATATAAAGCAAAAATGCGATCCAAAAAATTTGCAGGTAAGGAGGACTACGAGGTTGAAGGCAAAGATGATGTATACGGGTTAGATGAGTTCCCCGCAAGGTACAACGCTGGCTTTCTAGATCAGTTCTCTAGCGCATTATTTAAAATAGAATCTGCAAACACAGCTTGGGGTGAATGGATAGAAAACGTGTCTGAAAAGGCTGGAGCTATAGGGCCATCACAAATAATGTTTTTTAATTTTCCGAAATGGATGAAAGATGCGGGTTATGATTGGGAATCTTATTATGATAAAATGACCGAAGAGCAGAAAGAATTTTGGAATAAATATAAGGATAGTGGAAAATCTACTTACACTTCTAATCCAACAGTGGTCGCTCCTGCAACTGAAAATGAACCAACATATTCAACAGTTGGTTCTATTATGGCGGCAATACTTAGAGACGCAGGAGCTGCAGAAGGTCAGATCTTAAAAAATATGACTTTTACAAAACTAGAAGAATATTTTGAAAAATTTAAAGACTGGGGCGTGGTTGCGGGATCCTGGTATTGTGGTCCAAAGTATGAAAAATCTCCAGGAAGACAAGACTGTAGGGAATATGCAGAAAAAGTTCTAAGCAATTTCTTAGTCGCCCTAGGGAAGAAATCAAGCCTTAATATTAATATGCTTAATAAGTTAGCAAGTTTTTCAAACAAGCTAGACTCAAAAAGATTTTACGCAGAAGCCTCTATTGTCGATAAAGTCTTAGTTAAGCTTTCTTCTTGAGTTAAGTATCTTTTCGCAATTTTTTGTAGCTGTTTTTTCAAATAAAAATGGAAATATCCCGTGCAAAAAACATGCTAAAGATGATAAAAATAACACAACAGATGCCTTTGTCGCGTGGCACATATGTTGAAAATAAGTTTCGTTAATGCTGTTTGGGTGCTTTGTAAATAGGTTTGTGATTTTTTTCATAATTCGTCTCATTTCTAGGTTTACTATTAAATAAGGTATACTTAACAACTGTTACTAATAAAAAAACTAAAAGTATAATTAAGGAGTCAAAATGATTGATATTTTGATAAATATGGCAGATAATCTTGACAAAAGAGGCCTTCATAGTGAGGCTTCCAAAATAGATAGAATTCTTAGAAAAATCGCCGGAGATATTGAGAAAGATTACTTCTCTGGAATAAAAAACGAAGATGACTATGATAATCAAGAATCAGACGCTATTGGTACAGATGGCGAAGAATACTCTGATGCTGCGAATATAGATGGCAAAGATGGTTTGTCCGAATATGAAACTGCCAGAGCCAAAGCTATAAAAAGAAAAGAAAAACAGATGAAGAATGAAAGTTCTGACGACGCTGGTTGAGGCAGTTAAGCTTAGACAGTTTGTCTAGTATTAAAAATATTTAAACGGAGAAAAGATGTCTCAAAATACGTCAGATTGGAACGCATGGTCAATGCATGTTCTAAATGAGCTTAAAAGGTTAAATGAAAATTATGATTCTCTTTTAAAGATGAATCAAGAAATAAAAACAGAGCTTGGAAAGTTGTCTAATATTGAAAAAGGAATGGATGACTTAAAAAATTGGAAAAATAGAGTAGATGATATTCTTAGTCCAATACAAATGAAAGAACTCGTAGATGACGTTCAAAGTTTAAAAACATTTAAAACAACAGCAATAACCGTTTGGGCAGTAATACAGGTCTTAATGGGGTTTGCAATAAAATTCTTATAAAAAATGAAACTATCCCGAAAAAACAGAATATTTATATTTCATAAGAAATCTCAATTATCTTTAGATATTGAAGGATCAGAATATAATAAAATTGATAAGGATTTTTCAAAATCTTGGGAAGAACATCATGGGGTTAAAAGTAAAAATTTTTTCGAAGAATTACCTCAAGAGATAGAGGATTCTGATACAGAAAATAAAGATATAACGTCTTTAAAAAAAGATCTTTATATGGAAACAAAAAGTCTTATTTTTGGAGACTCTCAAGCTGCAAGTAGCTTAGGTAGAATGCTATCTTCAAATAGAATTCCTTTTGTTGGATATAATGTTAATAGAATAAAAGATGAAGTATTTCTTAACGATAATTTAAGAAAGGCTATTAGCGTTACAGATAAAATATATATATCCGGAGGAGGAAACCATCAGGCTTCCGGTTCTGGAGATGCAGCTGCCTTGATAGTTCAAACCATAAGAGAGCAATTAAACGACGAAGCTCCAATAGTTTGGATTACTTCGATACCTCCTGCGTTTGATGGAAATGCAAAAGGTTTTTCTCTACTTGGGCCTGGAATTAAATTATATAATAAAACAGTAAAGGGGAGAGAGAGGAGAGCTTTGGAAATAAATTCTGCAATTTCTGGATTTCCCAATGTTTATGTTGTAAATCCATTTGATTTTATTAGATCAAATGGAAAATCAGGCTACTACTGTGGAGGCGCTTGTGACGGAATTCACGCTCCTGCAAAAGTTGCTCAAGTTATAGCTCAAAAAGCAAAATCCCTAGGAGTATAGCTATGCCAGTAGATTCAAATAATGTAGCCAAAGTTGCAATATTAGATAAAGAAAAAATTTTAGTACTACATAGGACTGATAATAAAAAAAAAGATTTACCAGGAGGACATCTTCATATAGGAGAAGATGAGGTTGTCGGTATAATAAGAGAAGTGTACGAAGAAACAAAGCTAACTCTATTAGCTTTGGATAAAATAATATCTTACAAAAGCAAAGTTCTATTTGAGTCAAAAAATTTTGACGGAGTTATAGATTTAGATCTGAATGAAAACTATAAATATGAATGGATGGATGTTCAATCTTTTTTAAAAATAGATTCTGATGAGTCTACAGATGTAATAATTGCGTATCAAGCTTATTTGTTAGAAGATCCTAAATTTTGGAAAAACTTAAGAGTAAAGTAAAGGTGAATCATGAGTTATAAATATCTAGTAAAAATGGCAAATTATTATGAAAAAAATAATAATTTTAAAAAAGCACAAATAATCGATAAAGCGTTAGAGCTTTTATCAGAAGATGTAGAGAAGGGTTCATTCTTTTTTAATTTTTTTAAGAACATATACGGAACAGTTGACGTATCTACCAAAAATCTCTTAGAAAATTACACTCCGGCTATGGATGAGATTGTATCTAAAATATATCACAAATATGACTTTACCTCTTTAAGCGCCCCAAAAGATATAAACGAAATGGTAGAATCTATAGAAAGCATTTTATCTTTAATGAAAGATGACTCCAGCGAAGAGGCAACGTATTTGAAAGAAGTCTTAAACATGTTAAAAACTTCAATAGAAGATTATAAAAGGATATTTTAGAATGATAGCCGTAGATTTTGACAACACATTATCTCTTGATAATATGGGAGCCTCACCAAATGCTCCTCTTATAGAGTTTTTAAAAGGAAAGCCTTTTGATGTTGTTACCGCAAGGAGAGAACACAGCTATAACCGAGGTGTAGTGTTCGGATTCTTGAAAAAAAATGGACTTAGGGCAGAGAATGTTTATTTTATAGGAAGAAAGGATAAAGATAACCCAAGAAATCTAAAAGGTGTTTTCTTAAAGCAAATCGGAGCTAAGATATTTATAGATGACTTGCAAGAGCAAAGAAATAGCGCAGAAGAGAATGGTGTAAAATCTTTTGATCCTAGCCAAATAGAAGAAATGAATGAATATTATTCTCTGATTACAAATGAAAGATTCTCTAAGATAAAAAATATATTTTTAAAATACAGTTGTTAATATGTCAAGAGATTTTATAAAAGAATCAAAAAAAGATCCTAAAGTAGGAACTGGAAAGAAACCTGAGGGTTCTAGTAGACGATTATATACTGACGAAAACCCTGAAGACACTTGCAAAGTAAAATTTAGGACTGTTACAGATATTAGAAAAACATTCTCGTCATCTTGTTTTAAGTCTAAATCTCATGCCAGACAATCTCAGATTATCAATTTAGTTCATCAAAGAGTTAGGGCGGCATATCAAAATGCCAAAGATCCAAAGGTTAAAAAAAGATTAAAGAAGGCTTTTGATTACGCAAAAGAGAGAAAAGAAAAATCAAAAGAAAAGACCAAAAGAATAAATAAAAAGAAAGCATCTTATGAAAATAATATAAAAGACTCCAATTTCAAACTTGGATATAAAATAGTTGCATTTGATGGAAAAAATTTTTTAAGCTTGCAGAACCCTGACAAAACATACGACATAGATATTGGAGATAATCTTTCTGATAGAAACGGAGTGTTTCTTGGTACAACAAGAGACTTTGTAGTAAGCTATTACACAGAGCTTACAGACTTTGAAGACTGTTTGATTACATGCAAATATAGCTTAAAAAATTTAATAAAAGGAAACCCAGAAGAAGAAGGAGAGGTTTTGGTTAGAAGTTGTGAAGTCATAGGAATTAAACTTTTGAATGAAGATATAAAAAAAGAATCTTCTAGAGCGCCTTCTTTTTTTAAAGAAAACTTTGATTATAATGAAAGATTAAAACATCTTCACAAAAATAAGGCCAAGGATTCAGAGATAACAGAAATATCCTCTAAGTTTAAAAACGAGCTAGGAAATGAAATTGAAATATCTTTAAACAAAGTTTATGACGAGAATGATGTAAAAAACTTTTGGGGCATAAAAGTAAAGATGGAAGGGCCAGAGACTTATATAGATGAAACTTTTACTAAAATGGAATTACTTGAGCTTTCAAATGGCATAATGGAAATTACGGGAAAAGGTAAGGAAAAAAACTATAATCTCTCTAATTATGCAAAAGATTACAACGCCCCAAGAGAGGGTGAGAAGCGTTGGAGTTTAAAATACAAAAAATCTATAAACTGTAAAAACCCCAAAGGGTTTTCTCAAAAGCAGCACTGCAAAAGAAAGTCTAGAGGCGGGAAATATAAGAAGTCTAGGTTGAAAAACATATCCAATATATATAAATTTTGTTCTAGCGACAAACCATATATTCAAAATAACAAGTCAATATCTTCATATACGAGAAAGTTTTATGCAGACATAGATTCTTCAGAATTAGTTTGGCATAGAGATGCGAATGACAGAAATATAACAGTTTTGGATGGCAACGGATGGAGCATACAATTTGAGGATAAGCTGCCAGTAAAACTTTCTTCTGGCTCAAAAGTTTTTATTCCAAAAAACTCTTGGCATAGACTTATAAAGTCATCTGGAAAGATGAAAGACTTGTTAATACAAATAAATGAATCCTATTACGAAAAGTCTATTGTGGAGAATGGTCAAGAAACTGTTATAAAAATATATCCAGATTCCGAAGAAACAGATGGCGGAATTATAAACGTTTTATCTGTAGAGATAGACTCTCCTAGCGGCTTTCTAGAATATACCTTCACTCCGGGTGAAGCAAAAAGCATATGCGAAGGAATGCAAAAAATATTAAGATTAGGATACAAAGTCTAAATATTTTAACTCAGATACGAAGCCTTCTTTTAAAAGAAAATTTCTTAGCTTGAATAAGCCTGAATTTTTCTTCATAAGAATAGATATGTTAAATCTAATTGCCCTTTCTAAATTATCAGATATTATTTTTAATATAGTATCTGAAAGAATCTTTGATACTTCTTCTGCACTATAAACATCCGGAAAAGTCTCAATAGAGTTTATATATTCATTAATAAAAGTTTTTTGATATTCGCTAAGCTCATATCCCAAAGAAATTATAGAATCACTTAATAGTTTTTGAGAAGTCATTAGTTTTGAATTTAATATGCCACTAATGTTTGCCTTAATAGGCTCTCCATAATTAAGCTCTTCCGAGAAAGATACTGGTATTTTTATATTTTTTGTTTCCTCTATGGAGTCTAGCCAGATATCTGTTTCTTCTTCAATCAGACTATCCAAAGATATGCTTGTGGATCTTTTGTTAAATAGCGATAGAGCCATGATATGGTTTACGTGAGCATCTATCTCATTTTTCTGGAACCAATACTCTGTTTTTCTTTTTGCTGCATGATTTAAAAAAGGATACAATGATTTTATAGAAGAAACAACATCTTGAGGCATTCTAACAAGCACCTCTTCTTCGTTGCTAAGAACTTTTAATCTATTTTTTGTTATAATGTCATAGTCTGGATCGTCTTCCGATAGAAAAGTTGATTTTTCAAAGAAATCTTTTTGCAACAAAGCATGAGAGAATTCGTGATGAGCTATTCCATATAAATATTTCTCAAATTTATCATAATCAAAATTTGATAATTCTGATTCTGGGACAAATATTTTAAGATCTACTAGTTTATACTTACCCCTAATCTTTGTAATTCCTGTCATATAATAGTTTTTAGAGTAAGATTGTCCTTCAGACCTTATGGACATCGTTATCGCTATTCTTGCAATCTTTTTGTCATTAAACTCTTTTTCTTCATTTTGAATCTCTTCTATAATTCCAAAAATCTCAGGAGATTTCAATTTAACTCTATTCATACAGGGTTCTTTAAAATTATGTATAAAACTATTTTGATATATAACAGAAAAACATTTTTCTTTGCCATATTTTTCATATAATTTTTTGTCTATTGCGTTTTCAAAATATTTTTTACAGTCTGACGAAATTATATTAAAAAATCTTTCTATATATTCATTTATCTTTAAAAACATGAAAACTCCTATTGATATAATATTACTATTATTTTCAGGTATATAAGTAACAATATAATTATTATATGGGTTTGAAATGAGCCGAAAAGAAATGATTGCAGCTTTAGCAAAAAAGGCTGCCTTTACAAAGTACTCCAAAGAATTGCAATATCATATAGATAATAAAATATCTGTTGTGGATAATATATATAGACCTTCTTCTGAAATGTATTTTAAAATTTTATCTGAAGCAAAATCTTATAAAAACATTATAAAACTTTCCTCTAATGAAGAATATATTCTTAGCACAGACATCGGTGAACATGGAATATATAATGGCGAAAAAGTTCCTTTAGACTTTCCCGTTCCCAATGAAGAATATTTTAAATATGCAGCAGAATACAAGGGCAAAGATGTTAGGCTTAACCATCCAACAAGGTCTTCCGGTCCAAAAAAATATAAGGTTTATGTTAAGAATAAAAAGGGAAATGTTATAAAAGTAAACTTTGGCGACAAAAAAGGTGGGCTTAAATTAAACATACATGACCCTAAGGCTAGAAAATCTTTTGTTGCTAGGCATAAATGCAAATCAAAAAATGATAAAACTACGGCAGGATATTGGGCTTGCAGAATAGGAAGGTATAAGCATCTTGTTGGTGGAAAAAAAAGATATCCTTGGTGGTAAAAGATGAGTAAAGATATAAAGTTTTTGTTAAAAAACACAAAATATTCAAACCTTGTAAAGAGAGCCATCTTTAATCCTGTAAAAGAGGATTTGCTGGTGTCAATTAGAGAATATTTCTTTAAATTATTCTTGGAGATAGTAGAAAGAGAGCTTTACAAGCCTTTGGTTCGTTTTTTCTCGACAAGAGATGAAGATTATCTGCCGGAGATGAGAATTGGAAACGACTCTGTTGACATATCTAATATAATCAAAGATGTAAAAGAATTTTATTATGAAATATCAGAAGGTATGACCGAAGACTCTCAAGCTCCGTTTGAAGAGTTTGATTTTGAGCTTATGAAGCTTAATGAAATATTGAACCAAATACATAGATCCAAAAAAGACTCAATCGGTTACATTGAAGTAACAAAAGATATATTTAAAGAAAATATTTCAAAATCAATAGAAAAAAGAATAGAGAGAAATAAAAAAGAATATTATGATAAATGTGGATTCCTAAAAAAAGAATATGGATGTGATAACTTTGTCGCAACAGAATTTGTAAAAGGATCAATTTTTTTAGAAAAAACATTTGATATTAAAGATTCTAGAGGATCTTTCTATGATGAGTCAGAACTAAGAAATGACGATGTATACGCAACAATTGAAATAAATTTTAATTATTATTTAAAAAGATTCCTTTCTGAAATAAAATTAGATGTAACAAGCCCTACTATCTTTTCAAAGGCTTTAAAAGATGTTTTTATAGAAATGACCGGAACTATTTTTCACGAAACTTATCATTTTGCTCAAACATATCTAAAAAAATATGGAATTCTTTTCGGATACTCTAAAAATCCTACTAGATCAAAAAAAGACTCTCCAAAATCTTTAGATATAATAGAAAAAATAGATATTAAGGATGAAAAATCTGTAAACTTAAAAGGAGTAAAAGAAACTTCTAGACTTAATGTTAATATTAACAAAGAAGCTTATTATATTTTTTTAAAAATAAAAGAAGATGTGAAATCAAACTTGTCAGATCCGTATGAGATGAGTCTTCCAATTATTTTAAAAAGAAAAAAAGAATTTGAAAGTCAAAAAGAAGTTGCAAAAAACGAAGGACGCTACTTTGACCTATCGGGGCGCGTAGAGGTTGTTGTCGGATCAAGAAAAACAAAAATGCCTTACAGAGCATTTTTATCTGATGAGTATATATTTGTTCACTTTAGAATGGTAGAGTCTCACTCCGGTCAATTCTCCGTAGAAAGTTATGGAAGAGACCGAGTAGAACACTCAAAAAGACCAATAGAGTTTTATCCAAACTTAATATCTCTAGTATCAACAATCCTAAGAGGATTTATTCTTCAACTTTCAAAATATCCTGGATATCCAAATATATTTTTCGACGAAAGCTATTTTAATATGAAAAACTCATTTATTAGGCATATACTGAAAATATCTTCAAATCTAGATGATTACTTCCCAAATCTTTCTCAAAATAAAATAGAAAGATTGGAAAAGTATTTAGAAGGGTTTGCCGTAAAAACATTTCCTAAATATTTTGAAGATTGGTTCTCATCTACAGAGGATACCATAGTAAATCAGCTTTGGGTAAATCCAATTACAAATAATATATTAAATAGTGTTTTGTACATAGATATAAAAAAACTAGATAGATGGATTGGCGATAACTATGAAAAGATTCCTTTGAACATTAATTTCTTCAAAAACCTTATAGGAAATCTTGATTTTACGCTATATGATTTAGAATATGACAAAGCTGACGCATCTGGTAAAAATTTCTATTTAAAATATAAAAACATATATAAGTTTATAGAAGAATATGGCAGTAATATAACTAAATCAATTATTCTAAGAAAAATAAACGATAGTTACAAAAATGAAGTCGGCGATGATAGGTTTGTAAAAAATCCAAATTATATAATTGAAAACCTAGAGAATAATTCTCCCCTTAGTATAGATAAAGAAGAATATAAAAACATAAATAAAGTTCTAACAGAGTCTGCATACGAAGTAGATAAGAAAAATATATTTGAAGTTATAAAAGAAATCAAGCCATATCAATTTTTTGAATTCAAATTAGATGAAAAATATAATAAACGATTTCCAAAGCTTACAATATTAATGTTAAAAAATATAAGCAAAGATAACTTTTTAAGACTTGGCCTTAAGAATAAATACTCTGCAAAAAATATAGCAAATATATTTGACGAAGAATATATAGATGATATGATTAAAATAGTTATGAGCAAAGCTAAAAAAAAGAAAATATTTAAAAGGTGGAACAAATAGTTTATTTTATTCTTATTTGAACCCAAACACTATTTATGGCTGCTCTAATATCTGAAATGGTTATTTTTGGATCCCTATGAACTTCTTGCTTTTTACCTTGCTCGTCAAAATAGTATCTCGTCTCTCTTTGCTTAGATCTTGTGTGGGCGGCAACAACTTTTCCTGATTCATCGTAAATAAAAACTGTCAAAGATGTAGATGTATCATTTTTAGATACAACCGACTTTAAATACCAATGGTCATTCTCAATAGAACATTTTAGCGGCTTTCCATAATAATTACATCCATCATACATAAGTCTTATCATATCATTTGATATGATATCTATTTCTTCTGCAAAATCTTCAAACCCATACATAGCTTTTCTTTTTGCAAAAAACTTTGCGTTCTCAGATAAAGATATAACACTGTATTTGCTGGCCTGTAAAGACTCCTCTGCCCCTTCTAATATTTCTACAGGGGGTACGAACACGGTCAATCCTCTAGAAGCCGTTACAAGCATATCCTGATCAACTCTAGGCTCACCTGAAAACAAAATAGAACTTAGTAATAATAACATATGACTCACCACACAAATATATATACATTATAGTCAAAAATATTGATATATAATCATTTTTGCAAATTTATAATCATTTTAGACGGGTTTGCAATCTTCTGTCGAAAGCATAAGCTTTCTAACATTGTCAACATTAAAACCCTTATCTTTTCTTTCTATAAACTCATATATAATTCCAGTTATAGGGTGAGGCCTAGTAAAACACTGAGTTAGGTCAGAAGAAACTATTGGCTCATCTGTTGTAAAATCACAATAATTATTTTTTTTCCAATCAACCATAGTATCTTTCACCGAGTCTACCATATAAGCTATATGGTGAATTCCTCCTACATCTCCTCTATTCTTTACCCACCTATCGACAATCGAACCGTTTGTTCCTTCTGAGATAAAAATCTCAGGAGCCATATGATACTCTGTTCCATACATCGGATCACAATATGTATATATTTTTAATTTTTTTGAATTTTCGCTTGGCAATAAAGCATAACAGTTTGCGCAAGTTCCATCTCCAAAATCTATTTTGAATTCATCGGATATAGAATAATTAAATGCAGATATAAAAAATTCAGCAGCCTTATCTCTGTTAGAAACACGATATGCAATATGGTCAAGTCTCATAAGTTATTACCTTAGTGTAAAGAAGTTATAAGTATAGAATATATAAAAGTATATTATCCCTTTTTGTTTAGATAATACACATAATGATAAGTAATTAAAAAAATAAATGTTTTTTTTATTTTATTGGTCGTTGTGGTATAATAATTTTGAGTCCAAGGCTCAATCACACACACACACACACATTAGAGGTAAAAATGGCTGATAACCCATTTCATTTGCGTCAAACAATTTTAGACCAAGCAATGCAAATCGCAAACAATAGATATTATTCAAAAGTAGAAGAATATAAGACAAAAGTAGGGTATATTCTTTCTATGAAGAAAGATCCATCTTCACTTGAAATGCCTAGCGCTCCAACAGAGGAGGAAATTATTCATATAGCCAACAAGCTATATGGATTTGTTAAGAAAAAATAGAAAAATTTTTCTTTTTATTTTAAGCCATAACAGTTGCTATGGCTTTTTGTTTTAAACTTTTTTATATTATTTTTCTAGTTAGACTTGACGTTATGGAGTTTATATGTTTAAAAGTTTGCACAGCTATTTGCTAAAGTCGGGATTTGTTGCAGAGGCTGAATATTTGAAAAAAATATCCAACACAATAGAATTTGAGGCGCTTTGCGTTCCTTCAGCTAAAGTCGTAAGTGCGATAAAAAAACTTTCAAAGGAAACCGGCCACCTAGAGGCAGTGTTGACAGAGCTTTATTGTGAGAATAAAGAAGAGATGAATAAAGTTTTGTTTCCTGTAACAATAAAGCGAGAAACTATATCTGCCAAAAACAATAGCGATATATATAGCGAAAAATATAATTTAAAAGTAAAAACAATGAACAACATACATGTTCTGGAGACGGCAATTCCTTCGGGAATGGAAGATTATTATCTAGATGCATGGCCATTTGCGATTTCTACAAATCTTTCAGATATGGGGTTTGGGTTTGAAGACTTAAAGTCATTGCTTCAAAAATTTACTGTCGTTGATAAAACTACAGGGAAAAGAATGCAAGGA
>Ga0181373_1000030_pt1 | contig 57080 bp, 62 predicted proteins | sample LowvirmetaG_3_FD_130159 | JGI IMG/M metagenome (GOLD analysis project Ga0181373, IMG submission 130159) | Marine viral communities from the Subarctic Pacific Ocean - Lowphox_09 viral metaG | ecosystem: Environmental > Aquatic > Marine > Oceanic | place: Subarctic Pacific Ocean | collected... | reverse complement strand
GGTACTGCAAAAATGTATGATACTAGATCTGGAGTTGATCCTTTATTTCCAAAAGATTTAGACAAAGATAGAGATTTAAATAGGCTTGCATCTTTAGGTAAAGAATTTGGAACTACTACGGGCAGAAAAAGGTCTTGCAATTGGTTAAATTTAGATAAGCTTATATATGCAACAAAAATTACTGGAGCTACAGATATTATCATTAATAAAGAAGACGTTGTAAAAAAGTTAAAAAGATTTAAGTTAATAAAGAATGGGCAAATAAAAGAGTTTCAAAATATAAGAACTATGAAAGCTGAAATTGCCAATAGTTTATCTGAGTTGGAATTTGTAAGCTCAATTAAATTTTCGGGAAATCCAGAAACTATATGATATTTGTATACTATCATTCAAACTGCTCTGACGGTTTTGGGGCAGCTTGGGCTTTTTATCAAAAATACGGACATAGTGCGAAATATATCCCTGTCAGTTACAATAACTATAGAGATATATTAAACTATTCTGAGCTTAAAGGTTCCTCTGTATATATTTTGGACTTTCATTTTGATGTAGATGTTATGGATGACCTAGATGGCATATGTTCATCTGTAACACTCATAGATCATCATAAAAGCGCAGAGGAAAAGCTAAAGGGCAGACTCAATTGTCTTATAGACAAAACTCACTCAGGGTGTTACCTAGCTTGGAAGTTTCTATTTGGCGAACATGATGTTGCTCCTATTTTAAAATATATTGAAGATAGAGATCTATGGAAATGGGAATTTGAGGAGTCAAAATTTGTTTTGAACACATTAGATAGTTACCCGTATGATTTCGAATTGTGGAATAAATTTAATAAAAAATTATCTTGTGAAGAGAAAGATTCTATTTTGAACTCAGGAATTGACATTCAAAGGTACAAAGAGTCTCAGATAAAAAAAATATCAAAATTTTCAGAACACCATAAAATTGGTGGGTATAATCTATATATTATAAATACTTCTATACTACAATCTGATATATGTAATTATATATTACAATCTAAACAATCAGATATAGTTATAGCTTACTTTAAAGAAAATAATACTTATAAATGTTCTTTAAGAGTTTCTAGGGAAGATATAGATGCTTCTCTTATAGCCAAAAATTTTGGAGGGGGCGGCCATACCAAGGCATCAGGATTCTCCACCACTTCTGTCCAGAGCCTTCTAGATAAAGAAAAATATATTTTTTAGTGCAATCACCGAAAATGCGGGTATTATAATTTCGTAACCCAGAACGCTGGAGGCATTATGGATAAAAATCATCCGTCTTATTTTTGTGGAAAGTCCCATACAGTTATGGTCAGAGATATGAGAACTGGAAAAGTTTTTTCTTATGATATCCCAACAGAGTTCCTTAGCTCCATAGAAGGTGATCTGGATATGGAGGTTAGAGTTTTGGGAACAAAGTACTCCAAACCTTATCTCATAGGTAAGGATGGACAGCGTAAGTATATTAACTATAAATAATTAAAAAAGAGGTGCTTTATGAGTTCATTGTCCCTATCATTTGATGATATATTGCTAGAGCCTAGATTTTCCAATATAAAATCCAGATTAGATGTTTCGCTAGAAACTTCTCTTGGTTCTTTAAATTTTAAAAGTCCAATTATATCTTCTCCTATGGATTGTGTAACGGATTCTTTTTTCTCGCAATATATGCATGCAGAAGGCGGAGCTGGAATTCTTCATAGATTTATGGATACTGATTCTTTGTTTAGTCATATTGAAAATATGGCCTCATTTAAAGTTCTTAATCCGGGATTTAAAATTTGTTTTTCAGTGGGAGTTGGAGCCTCTGAGTTAGATAGATTTAAACTTATCTTTGACGAGTATGGAGATGAGCTTGACTTGGTTTTAGTAGATGTTGCCAACGGGTTTAGCTCTATGACTAGAGATATGGTACATTCTATTAAAAATTATGCCCCAAGCCTTCATGTTATGGCAGGAAATGTTTCTTGTAGTAAAGGTTTCAAATTTCTTGCAGACTCTGGAGCTGATTCAGTTAGAATTGGGATCGGAGGTGGTTCTGTTTGTAAAACTAGAATTATGACAGGCTTTGGGCTTCCAACTTTGGAGTCGGTAATTAGGTGTTCTAGATTTAGAGAAGAGAGCCGAGAGTATTCTTCTATTGGTATTGTTGCAGATGGAGGAATTAGGTATCCTGCGGATGTGGTCAAAAGTTTAGCTATGGGGGCTGATGCAGTTATCATGGGTTCTGTCTTTGCAAAAACAGAGCAGTCCTGCTCTAAGAAGATATTTTCTGAAGGAAGAAGGCTTTCGGTTTATAGGGGTATGGCTTCTAAGGAATTTCAGGATGATAAAAAGGGAGGGTTAAAAGAAGGAACTTGCGCAGAAGGAGTTCAGAGACTTATCCCTGTTACCCATTCTTTATCAGAAGTAATGCAGGAGTTCTTAGGAGGCATTAGGTCTGGCTTAACTTATGCAGGATGTTCTAATATTTATGATTTAAGAGGATCTGTAAAGTTTTCTGTTATATCGAATTCAGGTTTAAAAGAATCCCACCCTCATGCGAAAGGAGTTTAATATGAGCGAAGAAAGTGTTGATCTTGTTGAAAAAATAAAAAATATGGATGAAAAGTTAGATGAGCTTAAAAAGGTAGTCTTAGGCTTAAGCGTTATGATTCAAAATATATCTTCAATGTCTTCAAAGGAAGAATTAGATAAAATAAAAGAGGCTGATAATGCTATAAAGAGTTTAAACTCTTCTATGGAAACTTTAAATAGAAGACTTGGAGTTTAATGTGAGTGCTATAAATAGAATTGAATCTTCTATAAGTAGAATGATTTGTTTTCAGCCTTTGTATGGGAGTATATTTTTATCCCTAAATAAAAGAAGTTCAAATGATGTCCCTACTATGGGAGTTGGTATAATAAGAAAGGTTGATTTGGCATTATTTTTTAATCCGGATTTTGTAGATACTTTGAGCGACTCTGAACTTGTAGCTGTTTTGAAACACGAGGCCCTGCATGTATTGCTACATCATATAAATAGAGCTAAGAAGTTTTCTTTTTCTCCAAAGTTATTTAATATTTCTGCAGATATGGCGATAAATTGTCATATTTCAGGCTTGCCGGATGGTGCTATATATCCTAAAGACTATGGCTTTGATTCTGGAGAGTCATCTGACTATTATTATAGAAAGATAAAGTCAGATCCGGATATGTCTGACCAGATAGATCTTTTGGAAACCCTAGATCATCATGATTTTTGGGATGACTTAGATTCTGAGATAGTTGGTGAGAAGATACGAGAGATGGCTAGAAAGGCAATTGAAGCCCAAAGTCAGCAGGGCTGGGGCAATATTCCAGGAAAGCTTGTATCTGAAATTATTTCAAGAAATACTCCTACTGTAAATTGGAAAAGAGAGATAAGGTATTTTATAAACAAGCTAGTAGTTATTGGTAAGGAGTCTACGAGGAATAGGCCAAATAGGAGAACAGGAGAGACTCATCCATTTTTAAATCCTGGAAAAAAAAGGAGGTATACCTCTAAGCTTTTAGTTTCTTTCGATACATCTGGATCAGTTTCCGATGAAGAGCTTCAGTCTTTTGCATCTGAGCTTTCCGGACTTATTGATCACGTAATGTGTGACTTTGTTTGCTTTGACACAATGGTTCAAGGGGAGCCTGTTGAGTTTTCAAGAAGAAATAGAAAGATTAAAATTAAAGGTAGGGGCGGAACTTGTTTTTCTCCTATTATAAATATGGCAGAGGACAGAGGCTATGATGGTCTAATAATATTTACAGATGGAGATGCACCTATTCCGCCAAAACCAAAGGTTCGGATTTTATGGGCATTAAATAATAAGGACTCATCAAAAGAATTTCCTTATGGTAAAAAAACAATTATTGGTAATTAGGAGAATGTATGATACAAGTTTTTAATAAAGTAAGTAGCAAGAAAGCTATGATTTCTGTGGGGTTTAATTCTGGATCTAGGTTGGAGGGCATAAGTGATTATAACTTTGGAATAAGTCATGTTCTTGAGCATTGCATTTTTAAAGGAACTCCTAATAGAACTGCGGAAGCGATTATGGACCAAGTAGAGTTTTTGGGAGGACAGATAAATGCTTTTACTTCTCATGAAAAAGTAGTTTATTATGTCAGAGTTCCAGAGGAGAGCATAGAGGAGGCTATGGAAATTGTTTCTGATATTGTATTTAATTCTACAATTCCAGAAGAAGAGTTTGTAAAAGAAATAGAGGTTGTTAAGGAGGAAGAAGTATCTCGCGGAGACTCGATAGGGAGTTTTTTGTGGCAAAATTTTTCAAAGAATTTTTTCACAGGATACCCCTCTATTCCTGTTATTGGGTATAAAGAATCAATTGATAAAATTTCTGCTGAAGAAGTGCGAGGGTTTTACAAAGATTTTTGTGGAAAAGAAAATGCGGTTATTTCTTTGACGATGAATTGCACTAAGAAGAAGGCAAAAGATCTTATGAAGAAGTATTTTGGAAAAGCTACAGGTAAAATCAAGAGATCTTATAAGTTTGATTGTGGCTATGAAGATTATAATAAAACGATAGAGCTTACTAAGTCTGGAATAAGCCACACTTACTGCTGGGTTGGCCATAAGTCTTTTGAGTCTGGAGACAAAGATACTTATGCTTTAAAGATTCTTAATAAAATTTTAGGTGGAGGTTTAGACTCTAGATTGGTAAAAGAGGTTAGGGAGAAGCGAGGTTTGGTTTATTCTATATCAAGTTCAAATTCTTCTTTTAGAGAGGCTGGGGTTAATATTATAAGTTTTTCTACTAGAGATAAAAATTTAAGCTCTATTTTAGAGATTATAGATGTTGAGCTTAAAAAGATAACTATTCATGGAGTTTCAGATAGAGAGCTTCAGAAGGCAAAGAATATGTACAAGAGTAGCTTTTACGATTTTATTGAAGATCCAGAGTCAATAAACATGTTTGGCATTAGTAATGCTATGTTTAAAACTAGAAGCTTAGATGAAGTTATTTCTTCAATTAACTCGACAACTATTGAAGACATTAAGAGGGTAGCTAATAGAATTTTTATAGAAGAAAAGATGATTATGATTGTAAGGGGAGAGTAATGAATATTAAGGCCACCGGAAATTTAAGATCTATAGCAGACTCTGCTTGGATATCCACTACTGGAGAGATTGTTGCCAAAAAAAGAAGCGATGAAGATGTGCAAAAGGTTGCTAGATTTCTGGCAAAGCATATGCATACCTCACCCTTTGAGTGTGTTACTTTGGAGTTATCTTCATTTTATCCATATGATTTAGATATTTTTAAATCTTCTGGATTTTCTAGATATTATTTTGATGATATTTCATATAAGCATGTTGTAACTATAGATTTGTGGAACTTTTCTAAATTATGTCACTTAGATAAGTTTTCTGCCAGATCACATTCCGCTTGGAGTTTTTTTAAAAAGCAACACCCATCTTTATTCGATGTGGTAAGCTTATTTGATTTTAACTCTACAGAAAGCCCTCCGGAGTCTGCGGATGGTGATTTGGGGCTAAATCATTCTATGGCTGTAGAAATGATTAGTTATCATAAAAGCAAGACAACTTCTTCTTCTAGAGCTACATGGAGAATAAAGTGTCCTCTTAGTATTGCTGTTCAAATTTTAAGACATAGGACGGGGTCTTTTAATATGGTATCTGGAAGATATAAAACAATTAAAGCATCATCCTTTGAAGTTGTAGATGATATATCGACTATTTCTTCTAAATTTTATAATTCTTTTCAAAAAGATTATGAACATACTATGAAGTCTTTAAATGATTTGTATAATAAATTTATGCTAGAAGCAAAATCTGCAAAGAAGGGCAAAGTTATTTCGAATCCGGAGTATAAAAGGTTTAGAGAGTTTGCTAGATTTATCTTGCCAGAAGGTAGATACACTGAGCTTTACGTAACTTTTTATGAATCTGATTTTGAAGGATTCTTAAGGCTTAGAGATTCTAGTCACGCACAAACAGAGCATATTTGGATTGCTCAGAATATGAAAAAAACTCTTGAAACTTATAAGAAAAATAATGATTTAGAGTAATACGTTATTGAGGTTTGAAATGATAGAGCTATTTTCTTTTTCCGGTATAACACTTATAATAACTTCTTCAACAATAATGTCTTACTTTAGAGATACATTTTCTAGACTTGGTCATTATGCAGAAGAGTTGATTCACTGTCCTATGTGTACTGGATTCTGGGTTGGTTTTATCATGTCATTTGTAAAAGGTCTAGATTTCTTAACATATGCTCCGGGAACATCTCTTTTGTCTTGGATTATATTTAGCTATATAGATTCTGCTCAGTCTAAAACAATTTTTTTTGATAATAAAAATACAGAGGTAAATGATAATGAAGAATAGTAAGGTTGTAATTCCGCATAGAATAATTGAATCACTTTGGACTGATGAAGAATTTTATTCAAAAGTTTTAAGCTCTACTAAGATTACAATAAGTAAGTTTCCAAGGTGTGATCAATGGTGTGACGAACTAGGCTTGCATATGGCTTTTGCTTTAGCAGGATTTAGCTCAGATGATATATCTATTACGGTGGCCAATAATACTTTGACTATACAAAGTATTTCTCAACCGGATAGCATAGAGGCAGTCAGGTCAAATAGTTTGCAACAAGGGATTATTCACAGAGGAATTGCTAGAAGAAAGTTTTGTAGTAAATTTGAGATTAGCAGTTTGTTCTCTGCAAAAGATGGCTTTTGCACAATGAAAGATGGTTTACTTGAGGTCATTTTTCCTTTAGATAAAGATCAAGAAGTTTATAACTTAGAATTTAGGAGTTAATTGTGGAAGATATTAAATCTGTTGTCGTTATGTTGGTAGACTCTATTGTGGATAATAGAGATAAGGTTTCTGTTAGTTATGAAGAAACACCAAAGGGATATTTAATAGAAGTAAAAGTAGCAGAGGAAGATGTGGGCAAGGTTATAGGCAAAGGAGGTCGTGTAGCCTCTGCAATTAGAACTTTGGCAAAAGCGATTGGGGCTAAAAAAGGTCATAGGGTAATGGTTAACATCTTTAATAAGCCGGTAAAAGATGACTAATGTGGACATAATTAAGGCAAAAATAAAAGAGATATATCGTAATTATGGCTTGGACTATGAGGATATGTCGGAAGATGAAGTTGCTAGGCTTGTAGAATACTATATGCGAAGAAAAGGCAAGTTGAATGGAGATCTGTCAAACTCTAGAGATAAAGCTGTAGATTCTGAAGAGCAAAACTAATAATTTCAGAAGATATTACAAGGATTGTTTATGTCTAACAAAAAAGATCTAATAAAAAAGTTGTCAAGCAGGACTTTGTATACTCAAGCAGAATGCAAAGCCCTATTTGAAGCCTTATTTGACATTATATCAGAGGAAGTAGTTTCTGGAGAGGATGTTTCTATAGTAAATTTTGGAAAGTTTTTTGTTTCAACTCAAAAGCCTAGGCCTGTTCGCAATCCTAAAACTGGAGAAGAGATGATGCTTGCTCCAGACAAAGTTGTTAAGTTTAAGCTGAGTCAAACTATCAAGAAAAAATTAAAAACAAACCACGAAGACTAGGTTAAAATTACCATGAAGCTTTACCTAGGAGTTTTTTCTCACAGAGACGACTCTAACTTTCAATTTACCGATCACATAGAAAATTGTATTTTAGATATAAGCTCTTTAGAGGATAATGGTATAGATAAGGTTAGCAATTTTATTCTAAACTCATGTGAGCTAAAATCAAGACCATGCTTGGATTATAATAAGTGTTTTAATATAATAAAATTTTTATATTCGAAGTATTCGGTTATCACTTCTCCTAATCTTATAAAAATACAAAGCTTTATGAAAATGTACAAAGGGTTTCCAGTATATATGGTTTTAAAAGATGATTAAGAAAATACTGTATACTATTAAAAAAAATTATATTGAGTTTTTATTTAAAATATTTTGTTGAAAATTAAGGAAAAAATATGTCTAATAATTCTGGTGAAAAGTTAACTAACTTTAGAAATACAATATCTGTTGTTACTGCTAAGTTTCTAAACTCAATGTTTGGAGGACTGTATGGAAGCTCAGAGGGGGATCTATTAGATCCTAACGATCCTTTGGTCGCAGGACATATTCATGACGGAGTTAAAGCTGACGGACATGCTCAAAAAGTAGACTTGGTTGACCATGTTACAGGCAAGCTCACAGGTAACAATATAGCAAACTCTACCATTCAACAATATCACTTGGCATTTACACCTACTGCTGCTGCAGGAGGTAGCGACAGAGAGGTTCAATTTAATGATTCTGGCTCTTTCGAAGGAGCTTCTACTTTTAAGATTAATTCTAATTTAGATTTAGAGTTGGGAACTGGTTCAAAGTTTTTCTTTGGGCTGGGAAGTTTTACTTATGATGACACAAATCCTATTTCTGAGCTAATACTTGATCTACCCCTTGATGGAGCTAAGCCTGCTGTTGTAAACTTTACGTTTGATAATGTAGAAACTTATAATTTAACTTATACGAATTTTTCTCCAATTTCAGGAATTACGGCATCTCTAGGTAATACTTCTGCGGCATGGAATTCTTTATATGTTGGAGATCTTTTAATTCAAGATAATGAAATACAGCATAAAGGTAGTGGTTTAGAAGTAAAGGGCTTTTCTCCCGCTACTGTTGGCAGAATAGATATTTATTCTCAAGGAAAAGCAAACTTTGTTTCTATAGAATCCCCGTCTACTATATCTAGCGACTATAGAATTAGATTACCAGATACTATAGCCACCGCTAATCAGGTGCTTACTGCCGCATCTTTAACAGGAAACATTGTAGACTCAGATTGGGCAGATGTTCCTTCTCAGGATTTATTTGAAACTATTACTGATGGATCTACAAATATTATCGCATCTTCTCCAACTGACTCTTTAACTTTGGTTGCAGGAACAGATATATCTTTATCTTTAGATGCCGTAGCTAAGTCTGTTACAATTAATGGCACAGGTGGTGGCGGCGGAACTCCTGGGGGTGTGAATCAAAATATACAGTTTAATAATTCAGGATCTTTTGGAGGAGCTACTAGATTAAATTACGATAGTGCTAGTGGTTACACAACTGTTGATGCAGATTTTAGACTATATTTTGGAACAGACTATTATATCACAGACAGGCTGGCTACTACTGGAGATTTGGCATTTGTAGCTCCTTTGTTAGCGGGAGATTATGTTTTTGAGGGCGGAGACATATCCATTCAAGATAGCTATAAGGTATACCTTAATAACGCAAAAACAAATTATATTTCTGCAAAAACTTCTTTGCCGATTGGCTTGAATTTTGGCATAGGTGGTTCTGACGAGGCGCAAATGACAGCTAGTGCGTTTTTCCCAACTACCGCTCTTGCGATTGATTTGGGCAAGAAGTCTTTTGAATGGGGAAGCTCTTATCTGGAAAGAATTTTTCTAGGAGATGGTTCTTCTACTGGAGTAATAGTTTCAAATTCTGCAGATAATTTAATTCTTCAAACTGGTGGAACCAACAGCTCTCAAATAGAATTGGAAGACGGTGTTTCTGGAAATGTAGTCGTAACAACGGATACTCTTGGTAGACTGGTTAGTCCAAAAAGAACTAGCGAAGGTGGTGACTACGGGGAGACTTCTACAAAATCAGCCGTTGTTACGGGCTTTAGGACGGGCCTGACTGTTTCGTCTTCTCCAACTTCTATTGCAATATTTTCTTTTCAAATGTTAGCCCAAAGAAATGTTAAAGGGTTTAGAATAACAGTGATAGCTCAAGCGTCTTCTGGAACTGAAGATGGAAGTGCTACATCAGAATTTTTATGCGCCGTATCAAGAGATGGAAGTGGGTCTGATGTCAGGTTTAATTCTGATCAGATATCTTTTGTAGCTACTGCTGGAGCTGGAGGCAATGTTTCCAACCTAACCTTAAGTTCTACTTTTACTGGTTCAAATACAGCAACTCAAACAACCGCTGTAAGCGTAGATGTATCTTTGACATCAGCAACAGAGGTTGATCTTATGGCCTATGTAGAGTTTTTGAATGGGGAGCCAGATTCTGGATTCTTTACGGTATTATAAGTTTAAAATTTTAATATAAAAAGTGAGTCAGATATGTCTAATGTAAAAATACCTTCCGGAAGTAATTATCTTAGGAATAGAACAAACCCGAAAAGAAAGGCGGAAGATGCAATATCTGCGTTTAAAGCTCTTTTAAATGATAAAACTCATCCGGAAAACCAGACTACTTCCTTTAAAAACAATGAGGTAAAAATATTGAATGACCTTTTGGTTGCTGCAAATGAAATGGATTCTATAAATCCTGGGGAAGGAATTTTCTCGTTAATCGTTCTTTGCCTTAGGTCATCTTTGTTGATGAAGGATAAAAATCTAGAGCTTCAGGTAAAGGTTAGAGATTTAGAGCTTCAAATAAAAAGGCTGAAAAAACAGTGAAGGAGGACATAGCAAGCCTTATTTTGAAGAATCTGATGGAAATTTCCAAGCAAATGAGAGCCATTGAGGAGATTGGAAAAAAAATAAATTTTGACACAACGACAGATCGTGTGTATATTATTCTTGCCGCACAGAAAAAAATACTGACAAAAATACTGAAGGAGGCTGGCTATGGAGTTAAAGAAGAATTTGGTAAAAATATCTGAACTTCGATCAATCTTAAAATCATTTAGAATAAATACTGCTTCTATTTCTATGGAAGAAAAAGAGCATTTCGATATATATAGCATCATTCCATCTAGAGGGGTTAGATGCTCTAGAATAGACGCAATACTAAAGGACTTGGGTTTGCAGTTAAAATCATATTCTGCTCCAGTAGGATACCTTGATATGCAGGATGGCAGCTACAAGCTCAAGGTTCAGAAAACAGAAATTGAGACTCCAGAAATAGAAGGTCTCTTAGAAAGCCTACCCAAAGATATGTTTTCCCCTGTTCTTTTAGGAGTGGACTCTTATAGTCTTCCAATTTATTGTGATATGAGTAAAATGCCAAATATGCTAATTGGAGGAACTACGGGGTCTGGGAAAAGTGTTCTTCTTCACAATATAATTTTAAGTCTTTTGAGTAATGGCTCTCAGGTTTATCTTATAGATCCTAAGATGGTAGAGTTTTCTGCATATAAAGACGTTGATGGGGTGGAGGGGATATTTAATGACTATGATGAGTGTGAATTTGTTCTTGAGGTTATAAAGTCGGAGATGAATGATAGGTTTAAACTATTATCAGAAAAGCAATGCAGAAGTGCTAAAGAATATAATAAAAAATATCCTAACGATAAGATGAAGCCCATCTCTTTAGTCGTAGATGAGTGGGCAGATATAGTTCTGCAAGATAAAAAAATATTAAAACCTCTTTGCTCTATAGCTCAAAAATGCAGGGCTGCAGGAATATCTATTATATTGGCAACACAAAGGCCTTCTTCGAAAGTTATTCCGGGTATATTAAAAGCAAACTTTCCGGCGAGAATTGCGCTAAGAGTTAGTTCTTCTGTAGATAGCAGAATTATATTAGATAAGTCTGGTGCAGAGAACATAAACTCCATTGGAGAGGGAATTTTTTCATCTCCAATGAAAAGAGATGATATTATATTTAGAACCACTTATATAGAAGATATTAGAGATTTTCTGCGGATTAGTAATGTATAAAAATAACAATCTTAAGTCCGCGATATTGCAGACCGTTAGCATTTTGGACTTAGCTGAAAACGCTGATTTAGATCTAGAAGAAATTCATTCTTCTAATTTTTCTCACAGATGTCGCTGTCCGAATAAGCATCATAAATCTGGATCAGAGAGAACTCCATCTTTATATATAAATTCTAAAGATAACAATTTTTATTGCTATGGGTGTCAGGCAAGTTATAATTGCATTGATTTTTATATGTTATGCAAAGATTGTGATTTTTCAACGGCCTTAAAAGACTTATCTTCAAAGATAGACTATTTGAAAGATATAGAGGTTGTAGTTAGAGAGTCTAATTATGATGAAAAAATAGAGATTTCCAGAATGATTAAAGCGTATCTAGATGACAACAAAGATGATTTATCTTGGATTTTAGATTTCAATAAAAAACTTGACGAGTATATTGAGCAAGTTGGGGAGAGCGTAGAGGGCGCAAATAAGTTAAAGAAAAAGATAGAAAGGGTTTTGTTAAAAAGACGGAAGGAGAGAGTATGAAAATAGCAATATGTGGAGATGTACACTTTGGAGCTATATTTGGTTTGGGAAAGCCGAATTCCTCAGGAGGAAATACTAGGTTAGATGATTATGAAAATACATTTAACTCTATTGTAGACAAGTGTGTAGAGATGGGGATTGATGCATTTGTTCAAACTGGAGATTTGTTTGAGAAAAGGAACCCCTCTCCAATCGAAATTGGAATTGCGGATAGATGCATAAGACGTTTGTCTTCAGCCAATATAGCTACTTTTATAATTATGGGTAACCACGATTATAAAAGGCATGCTGGAACCTATACTAGCAGCCTATCTTCTTTGCCTGCAAAGCATTATCCTAGCATAAGAATACTTACTGCCCCAGAGACGGTTTTTGTTTCAAACAAGGTAGGAGAGAGAGTTAATCTTGCTCTTATGCCTTTTAGAGATAAAAGAATGTATTCTGTAAAGGGTACACAAGAATGTTCTGAGGCTTACGAGCAAGAAGTTTGGGATATGCATCAAGAATCAAATAAAAAATTTCCCACTATATTTGTTGGGCATAATTTCTTCTATGAAGGAAGTTATAATCAATATGGGGGATCAGAAGTTTTGATAAAGCCTGATGCTTTTAGAGAGTATAACGCCGCATTTATGGGGCATTTGCATGGGTCTAGAAAGGTAAATAAGAACTGTTATTATACTGGAAGCATGGAGCGCAATAACTTTGGGGAGGCCGGAGAGGATAAATACTTTTTCGTATATGATACGGTTACAGATTCTGTTTCTAAATTCTTAATTCCTACAAGAGATTTGGTAAATATAGAATTTGTATCGAAGTCAGACTCTGCCATCGATGCAGAAAAAGATATTTATGACAAAATAAGCTCTATTGATCTTACCTGCAAAATAGTTAAGGCAAAGTTTTTTATAAAAGAATCCGTCATATCTATGGTGAATAAAACAAAGATTGAGAAAAAAATATATGAACAAGGCGCATACTTTTTATCAAGATTGATACTTGAGTCAACCCAAGAAGAAGTTGTGAGGGATTTGAGTCCGCTAAAATCAGAGGGTGATTTCGAGCTTTTTAAAAAGTTTTTAGAGTCTCAAACTTTAACAGATAAGAAAAAAGAAAGTTTAATTAAAAAAGCATCTGAGATTATGGAGTAACGATATGAAACCTGTAAGTTTAAAAATGGAAAACTTCTTTTCCCACAAAGATAGTGAGATAGATTTTGAATTTAACTCGGCTCTTTTAATTGGGAATTCTGAGGGTGATTACACAAAAAGCAACGGAAGTGGTAAGTCTAGTATATTTGAAAGCATTTTATGGTGCATTTTTAATAAATCAAGAGCCGGAGTTATGAATGATGTTGTAAAGTGGGGCGAGACTGATTGTAGCGTTGAATTTGTTTTCTCTATAAAGGATGTAAAATATAAAATAATTAGAACTAGAAACAGAGTAAACTCCTCTTCTGAGGTAGAGTTTTTTAAAGAAAACTCTCTAGGCGACTGGCAGGACATGTCTGGGTCAACTTCTAGCCTTACAAATTCAAATATTGAGCAAGAAATTAAAACCGACTATAAGACTTTTATAAACTCTGTTTATTTTAGACAAAATGATATATCTGAATTTGCAGAAGCAGAGCCTTTTAAGAAAAAAGAAATTCTGAAAAATATTATAGATATTTCAAGGTGGGACCAGTATGAGAAGAGTGCAAAGGCAGTATTAAAAGAGTACAAGGCCAAAATAAAATTATATGAATCAGAGCTTGAAGAGGCAGATGATCTGTCAGAGCTTAAAAATAATATAGAGTCTGATCTTCAAGAATTAAAGGAAGATTTAAAGTATTTGGAAGATAAAAAAACTGAACTATCTAATTTTCATAAAAATTATTTTGAAGAATACATAAATATAAAAAGCAATTTAGACACAAATAAATACGATGAAATAATTGATTCTATTTCAAGAGATAAGGAAGAACTTAAAATGCTTCTCAAGGATATATCATCTGAAGAGAAAACCGTATCATCCAGACAGGGTGAGCTTTCTAGTTTAGATACAGATATAAAGTCTATAGAGAATAAGCTTAGCTCTTATGTAAAAACAGAAAACGTTGACTCAAGACTTTCTGGAGTTAGAGACTCTGTGGTTTCTGAAAAGTCTGACATCAAGTTTCTTTTTAATAAAAGAAAAGAAATTTCTTCAAAAAGTCTAGAAAAAGGGTCTTGCGACACCTGTGGACAAGAAGTTTGCGAGGACTACATAGAGTCTTATAGAAAGTCATGTGAAGATAAGCTTTCTAGTATAGAGTCAGAGCTTTCTTCCAAAAAAGACCTTCTGTATTCTTTGGAAAAAGAAATGAATTCTCTAGAATCTGCTAGATCTATAAACCAAAAGATTAATTCTTTAGAGACTGAGCTTAAGTATAAGCTTTCTTCTAATTCTTCATTAGAGGAAAGCTTTCTTAGAGCTAACAACAGGCTTAAAACATTAAACTTAAAGTATAGCGATTGCAAATCAAGAATAGATAATAACAAAAGTGTTCTAGATGGACTAAAGGATGACTCGTTTAAAGATATAAAGTCTAAGCTTAAATCTGTGTCAAATGATTTAGAAGATGTTCAGTCTAAAATTATAGAAAAATCAAAATCTGCAGGTTTTTTTGAGCAAAAACTAAAGAATACCTTAGAAAAAATAGATGTTTTGAAGAAAAAGAATAAAGAGTTAAAAGAGATAAAAAGCATCTCTTCTGAATATGAAATATTATCTAAGTTCTTTGGGAAATCTGGAGTTCAAACTATTTTACTAGAAAATATTATTGCAGACTTACAGTCAACATCTAACGTTATTTTGAAAAATATTTGTAATGAGCCGCTAAGCATTGTATTTGAGACGCAAAGGGTGAGGGCAGATGGAGTTAAAAAGATAGAGACTCTAGATTTAAAGATAATGAAAGATGGCTTTTGTCAAGATTTTAGATCTTTGAGCGGTGGGGAGAAATTTAGAATAGCTTTATCTTTAAGGATTGGTCTAAGTGAGCTTTCAAGTAGATACGGCGGGTCAAGCTTGGAGTTTATCATGATGGATGAAGTTAACTCTCCTCTTGATAGATTTGGAGTAGAAACTTTGTTCGTATCTGTTATAAAGTCTTTGGAGGAGAAGTATAAGATAATGGTAATTACTCATGATGAGTCTTTAAAAGAGAAGTTTGATAATGTTATAGATGTAACAAAGGTAAACGGAGAGAGTTCTATTAACATTACATCATTCTCATAGAGGTGATTTATGGCTTTAGAAATTCAGGTTGAAGAAAGCGCAGAGCAATTGGTTTTTGGTATTCCACTATATTTATCTTTGTCTACAAATATTCCAGCGAATATATTTTATACTCTTGATGGTACAGATCCAAATCAGTTTTCTCTTATAGCGGAAGATAAGGTGTATCTTCCGACTAATAAAGGAACTGTTACGTTTAAGGCAATCGCTTACAGTGGGACAGAGTATTCTTCTATAATTACAGAAGAATATAATGTAGATTTTAATAAATTAAATCTTTCTAGGAAAGGAGAAACTGAGGGGATACATGTTATTGAGCCAGGAGAAGATATTAACTTTTCTTTGTCTGAAAATTTAGAAGGGGATCCAACTCAATCATCTACTCATAAATTTGAAGATTTAGATATAAAAGCATCTACTACTGACTCGGAGGGCGTAAAGACAAAGGGCGGAACCTCTCTGGACTTAATTAATTTTGCAAAGACTGTTCTTGTGACTGATAAGTTTACCAGGTCTAGCCCAAATAATGATAATGTTTATTTTGATCCAAAGGCAAAGGTTATTTTGATAGACGGCTCTACGGAGGAAGCTTTGAACAACCAAAGTGTTAGGCTAATAAATAGACCTTACGGAACTATGTCTCCTGCTTCTAAATTTTACACAGAGAATGAAAATTATGAAAGAAATATTATAACTGGAAATCTGGTGAATTACGTGTATAATAGTGCCACTGGTGAGATGATATTTTATTATTATGAGAGCAAAGAGTCTAGGTGGATAATTTCAAAGCAAAAAACAGATGCAAAAGAGTTAAACTTTGGAAAAACTTATATTTCAGCAAGAATAAGTAAATATGTTTTTCAGTGGATCAAAGATCCGGTAATGTCAAAATTGAGGTAAAAAATATGTTAAAGTTGTCAGTTTCGTCTATGGACACTTATAAGACTTGTCCAAAAAAGTATTATTATAGATATATTGAAAGGTTAAAAGTTGAGGCAAAAAAACATACTTTTACCGAGTTTGGCAGTTGCGCTCACTTGATTTTAGAATATTTTCATCAAAGGGTAGATGAGTCAACAGATGAAAATGAGTATGCAAAAATTATGAAGAAATGCTTCGTAGAAGGCATCAAGGAGTTTGACCGAGATATATTGGACTCTGATGATATTTGGTCTCCAGATGGGAGCAAGAACGGCATAAGATACTTAAAGGATCTCATGCAAGAGTACCTACATCTTGTCAGGAAGGGCGGTCTTCCAAATGTTGTTGCTACGGAAAAAGACTATTCTTTTGGAGTAAAGGATGGAGCTTTGGTCAGAGGTTTTATAGATAGAATTGATAAAGTAGGCGAAGGACATTACCATGTTCTTGATTATAAAACTAGTAAGAATGCAAAGTATCTTAAAAAGTTTCAACTACTAGTCTATGCTTTGGCGATAAAAGATATGTATCCAGATGCAGAAAAGGTTACAGGGTCTTTTATGTTGATAAAACATGGATTTAGAGAGGAGACTTTTTCTTTCACAGATCTTGACTTAGATAAGTGTTTTGAAGATATAAAGAAGAATATCGACATGATAGAAAACGAAAAAGTTTGGGTTAAAAAACCTACAAGGCTTTGCCACTGGTGCGACTACCAGTCTGTTTGTCAAAATAATTGGGTAGGTCAGGAGTAGTTATGTCAGTAGTTAAATTTAAAGCAAGAGTCTATGATGAAAGCATAGATTTAGATCTTAAAACTGGAAAGGGTGTCGATCGCGTTATAAGAAAAATGGAGCCTACGTTTACAAAGATATTGAAAAAAAGATTTATGTCAGGTTATTCTTACTTAGATATGAAACAAGAGCTTACTATACTTGCCATAGAGGGCATAAAAAACTATGATTCTCAAAAGGGAGTAAAGCTTAGCACTTTTCTTGAGACACATATAAATAATAAGTTAATAAGTAAAATAAAAACCCATAACAAAATGTCGAGAAACGCTACATATTTAAAAGAGGCAGATTCTGTAAATAGAGAGCTTAGCTTTGGAAGTATTATCTTGGATAGAGAATCTGAAGATCCCAGCTCTTTTCAAGATACAATTGAAGATGGTGACTCAATATTAAGTCACGATGTTATATCTTCTTTAGAAATTGTAGATTTCGAATCATTTTTAAACTCTTTGAGACCTCAAGTTGATGATAAAATTATATCTATAATAAGACTTATAATGTTTTCTAAGATGAATATAAAAGAAGCCGCAGAGGAAGTGGGAATTAGACCTTGGGTTGCTTCTAGGGCTTTGAGGTCTTTGTCTAAAAATTCAGCAGTAAGGGAATTTTATGACAGGTGACATTGTTAAGGATTATATAAAAAAAGAGAAGGAGCTTTCAGAGTTCAAGATCAAAGCTTTGCAAAGAACAAATAAAATATATAAAGAGAGGCTTATAAATAAGGAAAAATCTTTTATAAATTTTGACTTTATCTCTTTGAACGCAAAGACTCTTGAAGAAATAAAAAAAATTATAATTTTATTTAAAACTAATAAAAATGGGTTTTTGAAAGAATACTGCAAAGAGTTGAGCGATGATTCTTTTAACTTTAGAAAAAAAATTATTTCTGATTTAAAAACTATATCAGTTGACACTAAAAATGGATCTATAGGTGGTTTTTTATTTCCGTCTTTAAAGGGTAAAGATATTTTGAAGTCCGATGGATCTTTAAAGACAGTTTTCTTAAAAAGATTAGTTTATATGAAGTTATTAATTTTCTTTCTTTATAAGGCAGTAGAAAGCAAGAAGTTGTCTGCTGAAGATATTGATTCCGGGATATACTTTTTAATTTTAAAAGAAATGCAAAGCTTTAGAGATTATTCTTCTTTGAAAAAGTTTGGAATAAATCCTGTAGTGTCTGAAAAAATTATAGATCTTTTCTTAGATCTTTTTACATCTTATTCATCTTCTGAGTTTTTTATAGTTGAAAAAACCAAAAATACAAATTTAGTTGTATTTCCAATAAAGCACAAAGGAAATGAGAAGATTAGACCTCTATATATAGAAATGTATGGTAACAAAGGGTCTAAAATTATGGTAAAAGACTGCAAGTTCTCTAATCACTTTAAAAATAATGAATACTGGAAGTGCCTCAGGATTCCTTCTGGTGTCAAAATATCTGACATAGATTTTGGCAGAAGCCTTCTAGTCTCTACATTTTCTAGAAGAATGATGGATGTTATAAACGAAACACGCATGTGGTTCAATATATATATTGACGGCCTTAGGCCAATATAAAAAAAATTTTTTTTCATAAAGATAAAAAATGCGGGTATATTTACTGTGCTAACCAAGGAGGTGACAATGTCACAAAATGATACAGAAGAACAAGCGTATGATATGGATTCAACCCTAGATTATATTGTAAAAGACGGAGAGTATGATGAGCAGTTAAAGCTCATCCGAGAGCAAAGAAGAGACTTTCGAAAGGACTTCAGAAGTAATAATAATATTCCTCCTGAAAAAGTTATTTCAATAGTTCGTTCTGCACTAGATGGAAAACTTGATATTGATTTAGTCTCTGGTATATTTGAGTCAGCTAGAGGTAAAGTAGACTAGAACTCCCCCCTCATTACTAATATCCTCCCAATAATTGGGGGGATTTTTTACAAAATCTTATGAGGGGATGTTTTTATGATAATCTACTTTGTTCTTTTAATAATTCAAATTTGTTTTGCATGGGTATATAGTTTGGCGTTAGAATATTTTATTCACAGTATTTTACATGATAACAAAGAATATCCTTTATTTTTTAAAAATCATTTTGGGAAACATCATAAAGAAGCAAGAAAAAATAAGATGTATGATAAGAATTATGAAAATGTATTTTCAAAAACAAGCTTGTTCGAAATCTTTGGGCTTTTTTCTTTAGCTATAATGCATTTGCCTTTATCTTATTTTTACCCAGTAGGTTATTTAGCCCTCGTAGCATCATTATTGCATTATTATTATATCCACAGGAAATCTCATATAAATCCTAAGTGGGCGAAAAAACATTTGAGGTGGCATTACGATCATCATATGGGAAGAAATCAGCATGCTAATTGGGGAATAAGAACGGAATATTTTGATGTTAAGTTTGAAACAAGAATTAAGTATAGATATTTAAAAGAAGGTAAAAAATGAAAGTTTGTTTTGTTTGTACAGGAAATTATTATAGAAGTCGGTTTGCAGAAGCTACATTTAACTTTATTGCAAATGAATGTGGAGAAAAATATGTTGCAGAAAGCAGGGGTTTAAATGTTTCTGCTGCAGATAAAGTCGCAAATGACTATGGGGAGCTTTCTCCTTATACTAGAAGCAAAATGGAAGAGTTGGACATCCCTGTTGGATTTACATCTAACAAAAGGCAGCCAATATCTAAGAAAGATTTAGAAGATTTTGATATTATAGTTGTAATGGATAGATCTGAACATTTTGGAATGGTAAAAAGTTTTGTTGGAGAAGATGAAGATATGATTTCATCAGCAAAAAACTTTAAATACTGGGCTATAAAAGATATATTTGACTGGGAGCCGGAAGAAACTCTTGGGGCTATTTTGGCCAACGTAAATAAATTGTTTAATGAGATTAGATGGGGTTTGGTATGATTAAAAATTTTCCTGCTTACTTTGACGGCCTGCAGGTTCTTTCCGACAAGATAGAAGGTTTGGGAGGGTTTGTAAATGCTCATAGTCACCTAGACCGAGCATATACTGTAATCGGCAAAGATTTTGAGGGAACGGTAGAAGAATACTTGTTTGAGAAGTGGAAGCTTGTAAATAAGGTAAAGTCAGATTCTTCAGAGGAAGATTATTCTAACAGAATATTTAATGCTTGTTTGAAGCAAATTAGGGACGGAGTTAAGGCTTGCCTTACCTTTATAGATATAGATAGTCACAGTGAAGATAGGGCTATAAAGGCTGCTTACGGGGTAAAAAATATTTTAAAAGACATGTATAATTTTGATCTCATACTAGCCTCTCAAACTTTGGAAGGCGTTTTGAATGTTGAAAACAGAAGTCTTTTTGAGTCAAATTTGGAGTATTTTGATATAATAGGATCTTTGCCTAAAGCCGACGGAGAAGAAAATGTAGAAAGGCACTTAGAATATATGCTTGGTATTTCTAAAGATTTAAATAAAAGACTTCATGTTCATGTTGACCAACTAAACACTTCTGATGAAAACGAGACAGAAACTTTGGCAAGAATGTGTATAAAAGCAAACTACTACGACAAAGTCACCGCAGTTCACTCAATTAGTTTGGCTGCTCATGAAAAATCTTACAGAGAAAAAGTTTATTCTCTGTCAAAAGATGCCGGACTAAGCTTTGTAACTTGTCCTTCAGCTTGGATTGATCACAGGAGAACTGAAAAAATGTCTGTGACTCACAATAGTGTAACTCCAATTGATGAAATGATTCCAAGAGGTTTGACTGTTGCTTTAGGCACAGATAATATTCATGATATTTATAAGCCATTTTCAGATGGAGATATGTTTTTTGAACTTAGAGTGCTTTTAGAATCTACTCATTTTTACAATATAGACGAATTAACTAAAATAGCAACTGAAAACGGAAGAAAAGTTTTAGGTTTGTTGAGCTGAATTGTTTCAGAGGTTTTATTATGAGCAAAGATCTGATTGAAAAACTTTATAACTATCTTTTAAAAGAAAACTTTGAAAAAGAAGCTAGTTTTCTTTTAAAAATATCTAATGATTCTTACGAAACGATAGATTTTGATCCAGCAGTAGTTTCTGGCTTTTCCCCTAGGGTAAAAAAAGCGCTAAAAGAATTATCTGTAAAAACAGGACATTCTATGGCGGTTTTAACAGAGCTATATGTTGAAAACAAGCAAGAAATGGAGGCTCTTTTTCCAAATATTATAAAAAACGTATCAATTTCTGCTGATATGGGAGAAGGAGGAGCTACATCTTTAAATGGAAAGTTGATAAACAATAAGTTTGTGCTTTTGTCAGAAAAAAAATATAACTCTTTGGGCAAAGTCTACAAAACTGATTTTCAGCAACTGATGTGGCCGTTCAACTATAAAATACCAGACTGGGCATCTGATTCTGGTGGAGAGGTTTTTGATGAAGTTAAAGACTTCTACAAAAGGTTTTCTTTTGAACAAAATAAAGATTATTTAGATTCAAAAATTTCTTATATTAACTCTAGACTTGAAGAAAAGGAAAAGAGGTTTCAAGAGGAAACTCAAAAGTGTCAAAAAAGAATTGGTGAATCTATAAGAAATAATAGCAGCACCATTAGAATTATGGTTTTTGATAAAAAATTAGATGATTATATATATAAGGATGTAAACCCTAGAACTTTTAAGTGTGAAGACTCTTATGATGTTAAAGTTTTAAAAGAAAGCATAGAAATGCTAAAAGGACAGATCGCTGCTTTAAAGAATAAGTCCAAGAGTCAGAGTGTCACAAAGAGCGACTTAGGAACTTCTGATGGCGCTTCAAATGAATATTTGGTAAACATAGGTTGCGGATATTATTATGTATCAAACTTTTCAAAAAATAGTTTAAATAAGCCAGTTATAGTAAAGCTTTCTAAAAATAAGGTAAACTCTCTAGTAAAAGGAGAGTCTTTTGATTCAGACGATGGTTGGACTAATCAGTTTACATATTATGCATCAAAAAAAGATCTTGCTCCAAGGCACTTGTCAATTTTAGGAAATATAAGCGGTTGTGATATAAGAGATTCTTTTAAGCCAAAAGATCCAAAATCAAAAGTTGAGAGATTAATAAACAAAACAATATCAAAATATGATCAACGTCCTCCTGCAAATTTGGAAGTTAGCATAAAAGCTCCCAAAAAACCAGTAGGTGCTTACGATAAAGTTATTGACTTTGTTTATTGTGATTACAGTCCTCCCAAATATAGAGATTTTTTCAGAGGGCCGAATACAGTTCCTGTAAAAATATTTCAAAGTGTTTTAGAAGAAATAAAAGTAAAAAATATATCATTGTATAATAAACTTCAAAAACAAAAACTTCAAAATTTTAATAATCTTATTTCTGGTAAAAGCAAAGAAGAGATATCCGAAATTTTAGATAGCTTTTTGTGTCTAGATGAAATAAAGGACATACAGCAAAAATATTCTGGTGGAAAAAATTTAGATCCTGTAAACTATCTTCCATTGAGATATGATGTAGGAACTGAAATAACTCCAGATGGAGAACATATTCCTGTTCCTTTAGACAGAAGATTTGAAAATAAATAAATTTAGGAGAACCATATATGCTTACTGCTATGGGTGACGTAATGAGAAGAGCCTATGAAAAAGGCTGGATCACAACTAGAGATGGAAACATTTCTTTATGTAGAGCTGGAAAGAAATTGATGTATATAACTCCATCTGGCTGGAGAAAAACCATCATTCATCCAGAACACATCATTAAATTAAAAATGACAGATAAAGAAATAAAAGTTCCAAAAGGTTCGAAGCCATCTGGAGAGCTTGAGATGCATTATCTTTTGCAAAGAACTCATAAAAAAACTATGGCGATAGTTCATTTGCATCCAACAAATATAATCGCAGCGATGTATGCTGGATGGGATTTGCAAGTTTTGGCATCGGAATTTCCAGAGGTTTCAAGATATACAAAAGTTGGCCCGTCTGTTCCGGTTTTGCCAGTGACATCTCCAGAGCTTGCAGAGGCAACATTTAATGCCATGACAAAAGATAATAAAATAATTTATGATATTGTTGGGCAGGCTGCTCACGGAGTATGCTCTATCGCCTCCAACCCTTGGGACGCTTATGAGCATATAGAAAGGTTGGAGCATATTTGCGAAATAGCGTTAAAGAGCGGTGTAACTCCAAAGTCAAAATAAAAATTGTTTTTTTGAAAAAGATCTCTTTTTGTGAGTATATTGATGTGAGTTTTAATCTCATTAACACATATATCAGGAGAGGTTGTAATAATGTCAAAAGAGCCTTCAGATCAAAAGCCAATTTACACACCATTTGTATCGCTTCACAATCACACAGAGCTTGGATCTCCGCTAGATGGAATGAACAATGTCTATCAGCTGTTTGAGCAAGCAAAAAGACTTAGACATAGAGCTATAGCAATTACAGACCATGGCACACTTACGGCTCACTATGATGCTTGGAAGGCATCAAAAAAAACTGGAGTTAAGCTTATTCCAGGGTGTGAGTTTTATTTTGCCCCAGATTTAAATGAAAAAAAGTCATATCACCTAGTTTTATTGCCAAAGAATCATAATGGCTATAAAAATATTTTAAGATTAAACTATGAAGCCTACAAGAATCAAGTTTCTGGTTATATGGGAAAAAAGACTCCTCGTATATCTTGGGAACATCTAGAAGACTTTAATGAAGATGTAATTTGCCTTACAGCATGCTCCAACGGCCCCATAGCAAAAGCTTTAATTGCTGATGGAGATTTGGAAGAGGCAGAGTCAAGACTATTAAGACTTAAAGGTATATTTGAAGAAAATATGTTTTTAGAACTACAGCCGCACAATCTAAAAACAGATGATGGAAAGGTAGATCAGGTCAAGCTAAATAATTCCTTGGTTGACTATGCAGAAAAGCATGGACTGAAGTACGTTGTAACTTCCGATGCTCACTATCTTGATAAAGAGCATGCAAAGTATCATGATATGATGCTTGCAATCAAGGATAAAAAAGCCGTAGATGATCCCAAAAGATTTCGGTATGGCGTTCAAGATATGTATTTAAAGGATTATAAAGAAATTTTAGCCTTTTTTGGAAAAAAGATTGGAGTTACTGCTTTAAAAAACTCAGTAATTATTGCAAATATGTGTGAAGAACCAAACTATTTGGAACCTAAAGGGCCGAGACTTCCTAGGTTTCCAATAGAGGAAGAAGATGATTATAGTCAATTTTCAAAATGGTATGAAAATAGCGGATCAGATGTTTCCAAAGATAAAGCTTATCTTAGGTTTCAGTGCATGAAAAGTTTTAAGCAGCGTTTTTCAGATTTGCCTGCTTCCGAGAAAAAAGAGCGTTGGGAGCGAGTAAAGTATGAGCTTTCTATCTTAGAGGCGAGAGATTTCTCTTCCTATATGCTTATTGTTGCAGACTATATTAATTGGGCTAAAAAACAAGGAATACCTGTCGGCCCCGGCAGGGGTTGCGTAGAGAGAGACGTTCCAGTTTATACTTCTAATGGGGTAAAGAAGATTCAAGATATTAAAATTGGAGACAAAGTATTTACCCACACGGGTTCTCTAAAAGAAGTTAAAAATACAATGGTTTATGATGTAAGTGAAACCATGTTAAGTATCAAGACTTTTTATGGGGATGCAAAGGGAATTTCTATGACCAAAGACCATAAAGTTTTTGGCCAAAAAGCTATTATGTCTGAAAAATACATTAAGGCTTCAGATAAGTCAAAGAAGGCTTATAAAAAATGGGACCACCCTACTGATGTCATTTCAGAGATCAAAGCAGAAGATCTTTCTGTTGAAGATTATATTTTTTACCCTTGTATGAATTGGGAATCTAAAAATGTTTGTTTTGACTTTTCTTCTATTGATGGATTTAAGAAGTCAAAAGCCAAGTCAAAATTTAAGCTAAATAAAGATATAGCTTGGTTTTTAGGCAAGTGGGTTGCTGATGGGTGGATATCAAAACTAAAGTATAAGTGGGGGCTTTGTTTTAACATTTCTGAAAAAGATCAGATAGAGAAAGCAAAGAAGTGTTTGAATTACATGGGCATCAAGAAGTACGGAGTATATGAAAAGAAATATGCAAACTGTGTTTATATAGAAAGTAGTAATAAATTAATCTACAATTGGCTTAAAGGATTATTTCCAAATTATAAGCAAAAAAGCTCCACAAAGCATGTACCTGATTTCATATTTTCTTCACCTGCAAGCATAATATCTTCTTTTATAGAGGGATGCGTTGATGGAGATGGATACAGAGAGCATTCAAGAATTGTTTATAGAACTGTCTCTAGGATTTTGGCGGAAGAAATAAAGATGCTTGTTAACATGGTTGGCCTTCCAGTTTCTATTCAAAAACAGACTCCCAAACCGTACAAAGATCGTCCGGCTTCTCAAGTTTCTTATTCTGTAGTTTGGCCAAATATTTCTAAAAGATCTATAAATTATAAGAAAATAAATGGAGGGTTTCTGGTTAAGATTTCTAGCATATCTGAGGTAGAGGGCATTGATCATGTTTATGATATAACAGTCGAAGAAGACCACTCTTATATGACTACCTATGGAGCGATTCATAATTCTGCAGGAGGTAGTTTAGTTTCTTACTTAGTAGGAATTACATCTGTAAATCCGCTTACTTATGGGCTTATATTTGAAAGATTTCACAATAAAGAAAAGAAATCTTTTCCAGATATTGATACTGATTTTGCGCACCCATCCAAAGTTAAAGAATATCTTAAAGAAAAATATGGAGCAGAAAGAGTTGCATCCATTTCAAATTGGTCAACGCTATCTCCCAAAGTTGTAATTAAAGATGTTGCAAGATCTTTAAACTTGGGAGGAGATAAGTCCACTGCCTTTAAAATATCAAATCATATAACCTCTATTATGCCTGACGCAAAAACTATAGAAGAAGCTATGAGTATAAGCAAAGAATTTGCATCTTTCATGGAAAAGTATCCAAAGCTTTATGAATATGCGTCAAAATTGCAAGGCCTTACAAGAAACTGGGGTGTTCATGCTGCCGGAGTTGTTATATCAGATGAACCATTATATAATTTTGTTCCGCTAAGAATAGATGAAACTGGGCAAACCATTACTCAATGGGAGAAAAATCGTTGCGAGGAAAATGGCTTGATTAAAATGGACATCCTAGGTTTAAATACTTTGAATGTTATTTCAGATGTATTTGATATTATTAAACAAACAAAAGGTAGGGAGATATCTATTGAAGATATACCTTTAGATGACGAAAGAACGTTTAAAATGATATCTTCTGGTAAAAATGCCGGAGTTTTCCAACTAGAAAGTTCTTTATCTCCTCTTTGTCAAAAGATAAAGCCAAATAATGTAAGAATGATTTCGGATATTAATGCTTTAGGACGACCTTCTTGTTCTCCGGAAGACAGAACCAATTATATTAAAAGAAGATTTAATATTCAAAAACCAGAGTTTAGACACGAAACCCTTAGAAATGCTTTGGGTGACACATTTGGAGTTTCTCTTTACGAAGAAAGTATGATGACAATCGCTAAAGACTGTGCGGGTTGGGACTTGAATCAGGCAGATGCTTTGCGCAAGATTACAAAGCTAAAGGGAAAAGATCCAGGTCTAGTTTTAAAGACTCAAAATAATTTTATAAAAGATTGCATGTCTTTTAAAAAGATTCCTCATGCTAAAGCAAAAGAAATATGGGATCTAGAGATATCTCCATATGGAAATTATGGATTTAACAAAAGTCACTCTATTCTTTATTCTCACATATCAGTATATACTGCTTGGCTAAAATGTCATTTTCCAACAGAGTTCATGTGTGGCTTGCTTAGGGCAGAAGATCCAAACTCAGACAAAGCTCAATCCTATATCAATGAATCAAAAGGTATGAAAATAGATATTCACTCTCCAAATATAAATAAGAGCAGTTATAATTATATTGTATTGTCTCAAAAAAACATACTAACTGGACTTTCGGCAATAAAAGGACTCGGCAAGAAGGCTGTAGATGAGGTTATGAATAATCAGCCGTTTATTAATTTGGCAGACTTTTTAACTAAATGTTCTGGTAGAGTTCTTAACAAGACTTGTGTTCAGTCTTTGTCAAAAGCTGGAGCTTTAGACTCTTTTGGGTATACTAGAAAGAACATATTTGAAAATTATGCTAAATTTAGAACTAGCGCCAGAGCAAAAATAAAGAAAGGCGTAAATGTGTCTGAAATAGAATTTGCAAAATCAGAAGAAGAGTGGTCTAAGAAAGAAATTCTTGTGAATGAAATGTCCGTTTTGGGTAGAACAATAAGTGGAAGCATGCATGAAGCCTTTGGAGAATTTTTTACAAATTCTAACAATATAACTTATCTTAACAAAGTGCCTTCCCTTAGAAAGGGTGAGGTGGTAAAAGTAGAGGCAATAGTAAAAACTTTGAAAAAAGAATTCACTATAAAAAATGGAAATAATAAGGGACGAAAGTTTGGGAAATATCTAATAGAAGATAAAAAAGGTAACTTGTCGGAGATAACTCTTTGGACTTACGATTATGAAAAATATAAGTCAAGGCTGATAGATGGGATTCCATTTAAGGCTATATGTAAAGTTAACGAATATATGGGTCAAAAAGACCTAAGTTTAAAAACATTAGAATCTGTTTATGGGAGTAGAGTATGATTAACTGTAAAAAATGTAATTTTATTGTAAATGGAAATTTGTCGTTTGCTATAAGGCAAAATTTCTGTCCATCTTGTGGGGCTAGCTTACTAGATAATAATGAACTGAAGAGCGTATCTTCTATAACTAATAAGCTTGTAATAAACAATATTGCATCAAAATTAGATGACTCAGAAGTGTTTATGCTTTCTTTGTTTATTATGGAAAATTTTGTAAAAAACACAGAGGATTCTTCTGCCAAGAAAGAGATTAAATCAGAAGATAGTGCTGAATTTGATGTCATTGAAAATATAGAAGACATAAGGGGTGAGGTTGAAAGAGAAGCTCTTTCTTCTTCGCAATCAGAAGACTTTAATGAAGACCTTGATCAAAAAATTCAAAGATTAAAAAGAGTTCATAAGTCTTCTCCGACTCTTAATAAGACTGGAGCTTCCGTAAAAAGGCTGTCAGGGGTATGATCAGGGCTATAGGAAATAAGAGGTTAGACTTGAGCAACGACGAGTTTTCTGCTTATAAAAAAATTGTTGAAATTGTAGATCCTACAGAGTTCAGTGGCGTATTTGAAACAGACTTAAACGGAGAAATTCAATATGTAATTCCCCCTATAAATAAAAATGTCTCTATGATCGTAGTATTTTTTCTTTTTAACATTATGATCAATCAAAGACTTAGAAAGATAGACAATTTTGTATCTGATTATTCGGAAACTAAAGAAAAACTTAAAGAACGAGGTTTGTTATGACAACATTTGCTAAAATTTTAAATATAAACGGCTTTTCAGTTAAGGATATAGACCTTTCTGCAATCAAAGAGTTGGAAAATATGCTACCAAAACATAAAATTATGGATAAAAACATTGCCAATAGAATTTTGGACGTAACTTTAGAGGGGGTGAATTTGTGTAACGAAAAAGTTCCCGTAATAGATAGGTGGCTAGGTGAGCTTGACTCTAAGAAAAACAAAGCTTGGTCGCAAGCTGCATTGGTTGGAGCTAAAGCGGCAGGGTATAAGACTGCTAAGGACAAAGAATGGTTTGCAAGCGAAGATGATGACTATGTATCCGTTATGAATGAAATAAATCTTGCTAAGGCAGCAAAAAAATGGCTTGAAAACAAGGCCTCATACTTCTCTATGTACCATTATAGATGTAGAGTTTTTATAAAATCAGATTCTTCTGCAGAAAATTCTAGCACTCACGGAATATACGGGTATAATAATGATGTCCAAGATGGAACAAACGAAGTCGACTGGACAAAATAAATAAAACCCTAGCGGCAAAAGCCAAATTAAAGGGTAGCACAATAAAAAATAGGAAGGTAAACATGGGAAATATCTCATTTGAACAAGTAGATTGGAATTCAGCAGGAAACACTAACCGAGTATCTCTTAAAGATTTGTATGTTCGGCTCTCAGAAGGCGAAAATGTAGTTCGCGTTATGGAAAACCCCATTCAGTTCACAGTACATTGGGTTGTGGATGCAACAGGAAGTAAGCGAAAAGTTGTATCTCCGATTGAAAGTCCTCAGTTGGTAAAGCGACTTGAAGATGCAGGATTTAAGGCTCAAACAAAATGGGCAGTAAAGGTTTTGGATCGCACAACAAATTCTTTTAAAGTTCTAGAATTTGGCTCTCAAATCTTAAATGGAATTCGCACTCTTCACTCTAATAAGCGTTGGGGAAATGTAACAAGCTACGATATTACAATTATTCGTGGGCCAAAAGGATCAAACCCTCTTTATAGCGTAACTCCTAATCCAAAAGAAGAACTTGGATCAGAACTTACAGCTCAATTTCAAGAGTTCAATGAAACTGTAGATATGGACCGAGTAGTTCGACCTACAGCTCCAGAAAAAGTTTGTGAAATTATGGGTTGGACTATGGCAGGAGCTGCGGCGACAACAAATCAAGGCGGAGATGACGATTTTGAGTTCGATTTTGAATAAGAATTAGTATAAAGATGATATGAAAATTTTAGGATTAGACATATCATCTTCCGTTATAGGTTGGGCTATCATTGAGAAAAAAAATGATAGTCTCAACCTTTTAAATTATGGAAACATAAAGCCTTTAAAATCTTCTAAGGGTAATATGACAGAGAGACTGGATGATGCTTTTTTGAAGATAAAAAAACTTTTAAAAGAGGAAGAGTTTGACGATATAGCTGTAGAACAATATGCAAATAAATTTTCAAAAGGTAGATCGTCTGCTAGAACAATAATCGTTCTATCCTCTTTTAACGAAGTTGTATGCTTGGCTTGCTATCAAGAAAAAAATATAACTCCTAATAAAATATCTCCTGCCACAATTAGAAAAAACGTTGGCAAGCATTTTGGAGAAAAAATTGTTTCAAAAGAAGATGCTTTTGAACTAATTACAAAGAACTTTAAAAATTTTAAAATAACAAAAAACAGAAACTTAAATATAAGAAAAGAACATTACGATGAATCAGATGCTATTTGCGTAGCAATATCTCACTTACTGGAGGGCAGGAAATGTCAAAAATAATTTTATATGGAAACGAAGCTTCCAACAGAATAACTAGTGGTTCGGAAAAGCTAGCGAAAGCTGTTGGCGTTACAATGGGTCCGAAAGGAAAATGTGTTATTATTGGTAAGTTTGTTGGAGCGCCAGTCATAACAAAAGATGGGGTTTCGGTTGCAAGAGAAGTCGTTTTGGAAGACCCAGTGGAAGACTTGGTTTGCCAGCTAGTAAAGGAAGCTGCAGGAAGAACTGCTGATATTGCAGGCGATGGGACTACTACGGCAACCGTGCTTTCTGATGAAATAATTAGAAGAGGATACTCTTTATTGTCAGAAGGCTATAGTCACGTTTACTTTAGAAATGGAGTTAGATGGGCTGTAAATAATATTTGTAAAAACTTAGACTCTATTTCTAGAAAAATAGAGACTAATGAAGATTTAAAAAACATTGCGACCATTTCCGCCAACAACGATTATGAGTTAGGCGGCAAAATTGCCGAGGCTTTTAAATTCGCAGGTTTCTCTGGAACCGTTGGAGCAGAGGCAAATCCTTCGGGAGAAACATCTGTTAGAAAGGTTAGCGGAATTAACTTAAAAACTGGATATATAACCCCTGAGTTTATTGTGAATAAAAACTCAAAGGACGTTGTTTTAAAAAATTGTAGAATTTTGCTTGTCAATAGAAAAATGACTCATTTTTCAGATTGTATTAAATTATTTGAAGAAGCGCATAGCGGTAATCATCCTGTCTTAATTATTGCAGAAGATGTAACGCAAGAGGCTTTGTCTACATTAGTTGCAAATACTAAACTTGGAAAGTTAAAATCTGTTGCTGTAAAAATTCCAACCAAGTTTTATAGCGGTGACTGGATGGAAGACTTATCTATTATGCTAAACACTGGCATTGTAGATGAGGCAAAAGGGTTATATCTTTCTAAAACAGGAATTGAGGACTTAGGTTTTGCGGAAAAGGTTATCGTAAATAGATATGAAACAAAAATATTTAAAGCAAAATGTAATGAGGGAGCAAAAAGAGAGAGAATTGATGCCTACCAAAGAGACTTGGAATCGTTGGCTGGAGATAAAGAAAAATTAGATATAAAAGAAAGGCTTTCTTTTTTAACAGGAAGTGCCGCAATTATTTCTGTTGGATATTCAACTGAGCTTGAACTAAGAGAAATAGGAGACAGATTGGATGACGCTCTTTCTGCAACAAAGGCTGCCATAGAACAAGGGCTTGTTCCTGGAGGAGGGGTTGCTCTTTTAAGAGCTTGTAAGATGTTAGACCTTATGACTGCACCAAAAGAATGTTTGGACGCGATAAATGTAATCATAGAGTCATGCAAAAGGCCTGCAAAACAAATTATCTCAAACGCAGGACTTGATGCAGACAAAATTGTGGGTAATATATTACAGAATCAGGAAGATAAATATTATGGCTTTAACTCTCTAACAGAGGAGTACGGCGATATGATGAAAATGGGAGTTGTTGATCCTTTAAAGGTTACTAAAACTGCCCTTAAAAATGCATCTAGTATAGCAGAGCTTTTAATTAATACAGATGCAATTTTAGCTGAAAAACCGGACGACCCATCCGAATGGCAGCCTCCAGCAGGTTGGAGGCCTCCTCAAAAGGGCAACTTAAATCACAAATACTAACGGAGAACATAATGAAAAAAGTAACACTAAGTGACGCAGAAAAGCAAATATCAAAGTTTTTTGGGAATGATTCAATTTTTTTTGATGGAAATTTTGCAACAACTATAGATAAAGATAATATTATTTCAACCGGAAGTCCCATGCTTGACTATGCAATAGGCGTAGGAGGTTTGCCACGGGGGAGAATTATTCAGCTAGCAGGGCAGGAAAGCAGCGGAAAGACAATGCTTTCATTTGCTTGCATTAAAAGCTACCTAGACAAAGATCCAGAAAATACAGCTCTATTTATTGACGCAGAGTTTACGTACGATAAAGAATGGGTTGAAAAATTAGGAGTAGACTCGTCTAGAGTTATGGTAATTAGAGCTAACGATGCTAAAAAGATTTTTGAAGGACTTATTGGAATATATAATTCTTCAGGAAAAGGCAAAAAGATGAAGGGTATTTTGGATCACATTATTGAGGGAACTGATCCTAGGTTTAAAAAGCTTGGAATAATTGTTTTAGATTCAATAGCAGTTTTAAATACTCCATTAGAGCAAAAAGCAGACATAGGTAAAGCTAATATGGCTCCAATTCCTAGGTTCTTAAGTACGGAGCTTAAAAAGTTGACACCAGTTGTTGCAGAAGCAAACGTTGCTTTTATCGGGATTAATCAAATCAGAGTAAACTTGGGGCAAATGTTTGGAGATCCAAATACAAGTCCTGGAGGAAAAGCTTTAAAGCATGCGTGTTCTTTAATGGTAAATATGGCTCCCATCTTTAGCAGTGATAGCGTTATCAATAATGAAAATGGAGATAGAATTGGTCACAAAGTTAGAGCTAAAATTGGAAAGAACAAAGTTGGATCTCCGTTCAAAAAAGCAGAATATTCAATCGAATATTTAAAAGGAATTGTTAATAAAGCAGAAGAACTTTTGGATCTTGGAGTTTTATTAGGGTTTGTAAAAAGGCCAAACAACGTTATGTATGAGATACTTGGAGAACCAGTAAGAGGTAGGTCTGCAGCGGTAGCTTATATTGAAAAAAACAAAGACGTAATGGAAGACCTTGACGAGAAGTGTCGAGAGTCATATTTGTCTAACGAAAAAGACTCTGGTGAAGAAGAAATTCTTGAAGATAATGATTTAATGAGTATGATAGAATAGTGGGGAGCCAAATATGCTAGTAAGATGTAATGATAAGTGTAAAATTAACGGAGGCATGACTACTTGTGCGCTTGATATCGAAAAAAATATCGCCATCTGTGATTTATGTGGAGATGAACTTGCAGGGCTTTCTAGCTACGCAAAGCTTTCTCTTAAGAATAGCGGCAAGGTTTTAAAGAAAAAAAAACGTAAAGCGTTTACTTTCAATTGCAACACTTGCTCTAAAATGGTTGAGGCTAAAAAAGACGGAGGTCGTGTTGTTGGAGTAAGTTGTAGTTTGGGAAATTGTCAAATTAATATTTCAAAATTTATGAAAGAGGCTATTGATGAAGTTGATGACACAAAAGAAGATAAAAGTAGAGATTGAGAAGCTAGCAACTATTTGCAATTATAATCTAAAAAAATCTTCGGAATGCACCGAATACCTTAAAAATAGAGGAATATCTGAAAGTATAATAGACGAATATATGATCGGATATTTTCCTCAAAATATTTCTAGACTAACAAACTATGTAGACTTTGATCTTTTAGTTTCTGCAAATATATTAAAGTTAGACATGACTTCTCCATATGCAATTTATAATTATTTAATAATACCTATAAAAAATGAATACGGAGAATATGAAGGTATAAGCGGAAGAACTCTTATGGACGATTTAGATAGGTCTAGCTTGGGCATACCAAAATACAGAAATAGTTCTTATCATAAGAAAAATGTTTTGTTTGGTTTAGATAAATCTCTAGGAAACATTGTCTCAAAAAACAAAGCCTTTGTAACTGAAGGCTACTTCGATCAAATATCATTGTATAAGAACGGAATAGATAATTCTGTTGCAGCTTGTGGCACAGCTTTTTCAAAGAATCATTACCTTAAGCTTATAAAGTATTGTGACTCTATATATTTTATTATGGACAGTGATGATGCAGGAGTGATTGCTTCAAAAAGAATTTGCAAAAAGTTTAGAGAAGGCCCCGCAAAGCTATTCTTTTTAAGATGTAACGAAAATTACAAGGATATCGATGAATTTTTTTCAAAAAATACTAATAAAGATTTCTTCAAAAAGTATAAGATATATAATCCCTGTGATTAGTATATCTTAAGTTAGGATAATTATGAAAAATAAGTCAAAAAAATATCAATACAAAATAGTCGAAGTATCTTTCGATCAAGCACATTTAAATAATTTTTCAGAAGAAAGAGGCATCTCTAATATTTTAATAGAAAGATCTATGTCGGACAAGATTATAGAGCTAAGAGAAGAGCTTTTAAATGAAATTTACAACATAGTCTTTGGTCCAGATCTAACAGAGCATCAAAGAAACGTGCTGCTAATGAGATTAGACGGTAAGACTCAAAATGAGATCGCTCAGCACCTTGGCATTACTCAGTCTGCAGTTCACAAGGCTTTACATGGAAATATTGATTATAAAAACAATAAAAAGAGATACGGCGGCGTATATAAAAAGCTGAAGAAAAAGTGTATGTCGAATGAAAATATAAAAGAAATTCTTTCCAAAATAGAAATAGAAAAACGAGGCGGAAGCTCAGACTAAAAAAAAATATAAGATTAGACTAATATCCTTCTATTAATAATGAAGAGATATTATTAGTTGGGGGAATTATGCGCGAGCTTGACGAAGCTTTAATTAGGCACTTTAAAAGGCAATCAAAAGATATAAAAGACAAGGACATCATCCCTGTAGATGGAAGTTTTAAGTTTAGAAAGGTAGCTTTTGACCGTTTCAAGGTTCTTGGAGATCACTATGACGGTTTGTGGAAGATAGAAGAAATTTCTGGTAAACCACATTTGGTTAGGGCTTCAGATCCTAAATTTAATCATAAAACAAGTGGCGATTGGTCTGCATCAGCAGATTATGACAATTCAAACATAACTCTTTCTTACAAAGATATCCCCATAACTTCTTTCTCTTCCAAAGAGTTTGGTTACGAAAGTAATGATGTTGATGTTTTTAAAACTGCAATTTTAGAAAAATTGTCAGAAGATAAGGGATTTGCAAGAGATGTTATAGTTAGCCAATCAAAGCAAAAAGTTGACGCTTTAACAAAAACATTTCCAGAGCTTATCCAGCTTTATTTTGACAAGGAATAAGATATGAATAATTTAAAAGAATTAAGAATTCAGGCCGAAAAAGCTTTGGCTAGGATTAAAAACGGAAAAAGTTTTCCTACAAAATATGTTGTAGATAGACTAAACAAAGCCGCTGATGCTTATCCTAGAGATATTTTGATTTGTACTGCAAGAGACGTAGTTCAGAGAAAATCTTCTTCAAGTAATTTTATTACTCAGCAAGAAATGTATGGCATATACAATAGCCTTTACAACTATAGCGGAGGAAGCTCCAAATTTAGAGAAGCGGTCGGAGATCTTTTACCCTCAGAAGAGGTAAACTTTCCTATGCCTACAAAAAATGCTTCTGCATCAAGAGATGACGTTGCAGGTAACTCAAAAGCTATTTTTGCAGAAAATGAATCTACAAAAGAAGCTGCAGAATCTTTTGCCCATATCTTTTCTTTGTCTTCCGAAGGATCTTTTTCTACTTCTGGAAATAAGACTATTAGAAAGGCAGAAAAGTTCGCAAAACTTCAGCTTAACTCTTTAGGTTGCGCCCCGAAGTCTATTTTGGCTGTAAAAAACAATGAACATTTTATTTTATGCAAAGCTTCTTTTCAATCAGTTTCCACTAAAGAAAGCAGCCTCAGCATTCCTGTCCAGGTTCAAAATGGGAATCCTATTTTGCCTGAATATTTTATAAGCGAAGGGAATCTTGTTCCTTTAAATAAAGAAAATGTTTTGGTTCACTTGAAGTCAGAAGAGTCAGATGCGAAAAAAACAGAACTAGATGCTTTTGCAAGCCAAAGAAGAATGGACTCTGTTTCTATAGATAGAGTTGTCGTACCTCAAAGCTTAAAGTCTTTTGCAAACCTAGAAAACGACCTTATGGTTGCGGCTTCAAAGTTTTCAAAAGAAGAAGTAAATATGGCTAGATCTGTAGTTGACATGGAGCTTAAAGGGTTCGGATTTAAAAACTCCCAAGTTAAAGTTGCCGGTTCTGTAGATAATGGTATTTTGTTTTCAGTTGAGTTGCCAGTTATGGGGAAGGTTTCCTCAGTAGAAGTTCCAGTTAAGATCAAAAACGGAAAAGCTTTGTATCCCTCTACTTTTATATGTCAAAATAAAAGTTATGATTTCAACAGATCTTCAGTTTTAAAAGTTGCTTCAAAAACATCAGTCAATTCTGCATTTAATCACAACGACGTTAATTGGAACTCTATGAGCTATTACAATCTTGTAAATACTATGGAAGATTCTGTCTCTAAGGGTAACTTTAAAATGGCAGAAGACTGCTTGTCTCAAATACAGACAAAGTTTTCTGGGCAACAAGTTGTTAATGCTCTCAACAAATATTCTTCATTGTTAAAGAAAAGTTCTTCTATTGATAATGAAGCATTTATAAAAGAAGCTGTAAGAAAAGGAGACTTGATTAAAACCCCCACAAGCTTTGATCTTTACTCTCCAAAATACGGAATGTATTTGTCAAAATTAGCTTTTGACTCTCAAGGTAATCTTGTTCCAAAAAGAAATTTGAAGTACGATAACCAAAAAGAATCTAATAAATTTGAGATTACAAGCTATAATATTAAAATTAATTAATCTTGGAGTTTAAAATGAATTATAAAAAAGTTCGAGAAGTTGCTCGGAAAAAGTCTTTGGTTCAAAACAGACTTCAAAAGATTGCCCAAAGTAATCCCGCAGGGTTTCTAGACACTCCAAATGTTGAAATTGCAGATGGAACTCGTCAGAAAGAAACAGATATGCCGAAAAACCCTAAAAAGTTATATAATCTGTCGGTTAATGATGAAAAAGTTGATATAGAAGAGCCAAAAGAACATTTGGCAGGAACTTTATCTACTAGAAATTCTCCTGTCACTGGTAAGCAAATGATGAGAGTTTCTGATAACGTATATCAGGATGTAGACACAGGGCAGATTTTTGACTATACTGCAGGATTTAAAGTTGGAGATACTATATACCCTCCATCATCCCCTAGCTATCAAACAGACCTTCTTAGCCTTTCAAATGAGTTTTTTAGAAAAGGGTTGGTAAAAGAAGCTAGAGTTCTTAAGATGCTTTTTAGTAAAGACAAAAAATAGATTTTTTAGAGTATATATAAGAGTATAATTAAAGTAAAAATGTTTAGTTTTTACTTTTTTTGCTTATAGGAGTTACAAGTGGGTTCTGGTAATAAAGTTGTCCGTCATCCAAAGAAAGAAGAAATTATAAAAAAACTTTTAGATGGAGAATCTTTAAGGTCTATTGAAGATTGGTTAAAGAGAACCTATCCTAAAAATAAAAAAATGCATATATCTTATATGACTCTACATAAGTTTAGACAAGAGCATCTAAATATTAAAGAAGAAGTTTTAGATCATATTAAGCAAAAGAGGGCGAAGGAAGAGTTAGAGGAGACAAAAGAAATAATAAGAGCTTCTAGTGCATATCAAGAAAAGCTAGAAGAAATTGTAGACTCTGAAATAGATGTAACAAGAAGGTTGTTGGAGCTTGAAACGCTTATTTCTGGAAGAATAGAATACTACTATAATCTTCTTGCAGCAGGAGGGTCTTTGAAAGATGACAAAGTTTTTTTGGAATATGTAAATGCAATGAGGGCTTTGCTTCAAGACTGGAAAAAGTTTATAGAAGGATATGCTGATAAAAAAGTAGAGCATAATATAAACATTAACGTTGTTCATCAGCAAATATCCATAATGAAGGGAGTCGTGTGTGATGTTTTAAATGAGATGGATCCAACGCTTGTATCTATATTTGTTGATAAACTTAATAATAATTTAAATAATGTAGCATACGATGAAAAAATCTTAACGTTGGATCAATCAGATGACGACTAAAATTATTTTAAACAAAATAGATGGAATAGATAAGGGGTTAGTTAGATTGAACCCCGAAGACTTGTCTAGCAGAGTTTCTTTTAAAAAATGGATTTCTGAAAATTTTGAAGACTACAAGGTAAAAGAAATTCCTGATAAACATTTGGTTCCACTTTTGTCATATTTGAAAAGATTGTATAGAGATCAAAGCCTAACTAGAGATGTCAGAGATGCATTTTCTGAAAATATTAAAAAATTATTAGAGGCTTTGACAGTCAATGAAAAAACCAAATAAATATTTCTTAAAGAAACTTTCTTATTTGAAGAACAATGTTGATAAAGATTTTTACCAACAACTATATCAAGCAGGAATTAATCTTTCTGAGCAAAACATAGACTCTGACGAAAAAATGTCACAAAGATTGCACGAAAAAAATTCTTATTATAATTTAACTGAAAAATTTTTAAACCAAAGATATGATATGCCTAAGTGGAATTCTATGAAAAAGCAATTCCATAACTACGTGGAAGGTGGATATTCAAAAGATGTTGCCTTAAAATATATAGAATATGGTCATTTTAAAGATAAAGAAGAGTTTTATAAATTTTGTAATTGGTTACGTTTGTCGGAGGATAATATGAAAAAAAGAGCAAGCTGGAGTAAGGGAATAACTCCGGATGGAATATATAGCTCATCAGAAACCTATTCTGATAAAGGATTTGAACACCTAGGCTTTAACTCAGATATGATAAAAAAAGTTAAGAAAAAAGTGCAAAAAGAAAAAGAAGAAAAGCGAATAGCAGAGTTGGAAGAAGATATTGAAGTTGAGAATGAAAACGCTGCAGATGATTTTGAACTTACAAAAGACCTAGAGAAAGATATAGAAGATTTGATGGACGAAGGAGAGGAAGTTCTATCTAAGAAACAGGATCCTAAGAAGTTTATTAAGCTTTTAAACAGAAATCTGATAAGCATGATTAGATCTTTTCTAAATGACGATGAGATTGGCGGAGACGCTTTTAATATGGCAATAAAGCCTTTGTTTGAGCTAAGCAAAATATTAAAAGACATTAAAACTAAAAAAATGGCAGTAGATCTCTCGTATAGAGCTTCTGGGCAACTGAGAAAGCTGGGGTTTCATCCTGAAGCTGACCAGATTCTTAAAATTGCGCAGCAAGCAGAGCGGCCAATTACTGATCAAGTCGAGCAATCTGTTCCTACCGAAGCACCTCAAGGTGAAACTCCGACTCCGGAAGCTCAAGAAGACTCTGGGCCAAAGGGAAATAAAAGCAATATAGACGTTCCATCTTCAGACAATGTAGAGCCTGCAAAATTTGAAGATATAGAGACTCCTGGGCCTAAAGCAGGAGAGTATGACAATATTATTCCTGGGGAAGTATCAATTACTGACGCATCTCAAAAATTAGAAGATGTGGCAAGCATGCTTGCAGATAGAAGAATTATTAGATACTTGGCAGAGTTTGATATCATATTAGACAAACTAGGTATAGCTTCTATGTTCCCAGAGCTAGCAGAATCTCAATCAAAACTTATTGATGCATTTTCATATGCTCTAACCCGTGTTACAAAAATGATGGGACAGCTTTCTAATGCTCAAACTTTGCTTGATTCTTCTGACCCCAGTACAATCCCTGGTAAAAGTTCTGAGGTAAACACTCCTGATGTTCCTGTAGACCAAGCTTAAGGATATTTAAATGGTTGAAGTAAGCACTTTTAAATTGCTAAAGGATTTATATTCTTTCTCTCAGCAACTAAAGTTTCCTGAGCCATTGCTGGTTGGTGGAACGGCTAGAGATTTATATTTAAATGGAAAGGTAAATGCCAATCCAGACTTTAGCTTTGAAGGAGATTATGACTTGACATGTAACGATGGTGGCAAAACATGTATGTTGGGCCTAATGTTTGCAGTTAAAAATAATTTTTCTTTTAAATACCACAGAAATTCTCATATTGCAGTTTTTTTAAGTCATGACAAATTTGATTTTTCATCAGGATTTATGTCTGACAGAGTAAAAGAGGCATTTGAAATTACCGACAAACGAATATTGGAAGTTTACAGTAGAGATTTTACCGTCAACACACTGCACTTAAACTTTGAAACTAAAAAGTTTATAGATTATACTGGTAAGGCATATGAAGATATTAAATTAAAGAAAATAAGAGCAATATCAACACCTGAAATTATTTTTAAAGATAATCCAAAAAGAGTTATGAGATCTATATATCTTGCTTCAAAGCTTGGGTTTGAAATAGAACAAGATATTGTAGATTATATAAAAAACAATATTATTTCTATTGGAAAATATTTTACAAAAGAGAGAAAGCAGATGACCGATCTTTTGTCTAAATCTTTAGGGTATGACGAAGAGAAGACTATGAGCTTTATGGAAGAGACAAATCTATTTCGATATCCACCTCTTGTGGGAAGATATAAAGATGTTTTGATAAGAAGAAAACTATTAAGCAGGTATTTGTTAGAAAATGGAAAATAGAGGCGGTAAGACATGCGAAGGGTGTCCATTTGGATTAGGAATTCCTTATGGGTGCAAGATGATTGGAGAGTCTGCGTACAGCATGACCGACCTAAATGACGTAGATTGCAAAGAAGAAGCTTTAAATAGTAATTTTGAAAAAATTTTTTTAATAAAAGAACACAAAGCTTGTGTTTTTGCCGGAAATATATATCAAAATTATGTATCATGCTCATATGAGCCGCAAAATGAAAAAAAAGTAGACCCAATTTCTGGATCGCCATACTATCCGGGCTTGTATCCTCAAAGTCAACCCCAAAATGGCCTTCCCAGATATGGGGATTCTACTACTTTAGATGATAATTATGTAAATATATATACAGGTTTGCCCGATTTAAGTTAGGAGATTTAATATGAAAAAGAAGCCTTTTATTAACGTTCAAGCTAATTTGGATGTTTCAGATATAGAAATTATAGAGATACCCCTTGAGGCTCTTTCTCAGCCAGAAGAAGCTTTTGAGGCTTTAGAATTTTCTGAAGAAGGAGCTGAAGAAGAAGAGGAAGAGGAGTCTTTCTCTCCGATAGAAACTTCTGAAGAAGATACCCACATGGATCATTCTGGAGACGAAAGTGATGCTATAGAGATTCCTGATATGACGGTAACTCAGCTTAAAAAAGAATTTAATGAAGAGTATGATGGATTTCAAGATACTCTAAATGAATACCTTGATGATATTCAAGAAGAAAAAAATGAAGATCTTGAAGAAGTAAAAGAGGATGCAGGATCAGTTTCTCTGCAAGATTTTCTTCCGGGAACTGAAAAAGTAAGACCTTCAGATATCATTAAAACAGATGACAACCCAAAGACTTACCAAGAAGGTAACTCTTCAGATTTTTTAAATTATTTAAAAACCCAGTATCCTAATAAAATTCCTCAGCATAACGGACAGAGCGTTATGGGGTGCGAGAAGGCTATTGGCTTCTTAAAATCTCTATCAGAAGAAATATCTAGAAACGTTAGAGCTGACAAAGAAGGAGTTATCGACGTTTCTGAGGCAGAAGACTATAACCAAAAAATTATTTTTGACATTTTAAAGCTCAAGAAGCACTTGAAAGAATTAAAGCGTTCTATGACAGAAACCGCAATGAAGGCTGCAAAAGAAAGACCAGAAGATTCAATGGTAAAATCTGCATCAAAGTCTGCAAAGATGTACATCTGCATAACTCCCTTTCATAGAGCTATATCTGGAATCTTAGTCAACTCGGTTGTATCTGCAGGTAAGCCTTTCGAAGAAGTTTATGAGTACCTTGTTGAAAAGTATCAAATAACTCCTAGAGAAGAGCTTGAGTTAGCTCAAGTGTTAATGGACATGGGCTATCCGCTATTTAAAGACAGAGGAGACCTTAAAGGTACTGTAGATAATAAGAAGACTAAAGATGCGGCTGTCGCCCTATCTGGTGTTGATTTCATTACACAATACTTTAACTAGAGATACATTATGTTAAAAAAACTAGTTAAGTTTGCAGATCGTTTGGATGGCAAAAACTTATTTGAAGAAGCAAATCATATTGACATAATTCTTCAAAGATTTGCATCCCTAGAAGACAACATCTCTGGTGATGAAAAGCTTGAAAAAATTAATAAAATTATTGAAGAAGAAGCTAATTCTATTATAAATAGCAAAGAGTTGGATGAGGCGGTTAAAGATGCGTTTGAGGGCATGCAAATGGGCCTCTCCGAGGCTTTTTCAGAAATGATGATGGAAAAGGCTTTATCTTTGTATCTTAAGCTGGCAGATGAAAAACTAGTAAAAGATATAAGAGAAGTTAGCGTAGGCGAAGATGGAAGAGAGGTTACGACATATAAGGACGAAGCAAGAGTGGTTTCTGATATGGGAATTGAACTGGCAACTTATTTAATTGAAAAGTCAGAATCAAAAAATCTTGAACATTACATTGAGTTTTTTAAAGAAATAAAAGAAAGATTTGAAGAGTATGGGCCTGAAAAATCTAATTATGATTTTGGCACTCTTGAAGATTACATAATATAGCTGGAGGAGATATGTCATTTAAAATAAAAAGAGTTTCAAATAAAGAGTCATACAAAATAACTTGTGACTGGATAAGTGATTTTGCAGATAATCTAGAAAAAAAGGCAAATTTTGTAGATAGAATTAAAAAGAGAAATTCTGTAGAAAAGTTTAGTACTATCGAAGATAAGATGGCTGATATAAAGACAAGAGTTGGGTATGAAAACTTTGATAATTCAAAAGACCAAATTTTAAAAACCGAATCTGAGAAAACAGTTGTCGCTAGTGCATGCGATTGCAACGAGTGTGATGATTGCAAAAAATGTGATGATTGCAAAGAATGTGATGGCTGCAACAAATGTGGTGGTTGCAAAGAATGTAATGGTTCTAACGAATGTGAAGCTTGCAGTAAAAGATCTGGTAAAAAAGAAACTCTAAAATCTATGTTGATTGAAATGATAAAGATTATAGATGGAAGAGAAGATATAGATTACCCGGAGCAAGTACTTAATGAGTGCAGAAAAGATCAATTTATGAATTTTTCAAATATGGAATCTGAAATAGATCCCGAATATTTAAAAAAATGGTTGGCAGAGAAAATAAAGGCAAGAAAATCAGAACGATCTCCGAGAGAATCTATTAGACCTAGCCACGAACAAGCTCATCAATTTGCCATAGAAGACGGTGTTCCTTCTTATTATAATGCAAAAGGTGAGATGTAATTTTTTATATTTTAGTATAATTAATACATGAAGAAAAAACAATTAAAGACAGAGCTAGATATTTTCAATGATTTGAAGTCTAGCTTTTTAGATTTAGATCCTGCAAGTTTTATTGAGAACAATTTGACTTTAGATGGTCAACCATTTAAAATATTAGGAAATGGTTGGCGTTTTATGGTTGATATTTACAGATATATTGCGCTCCAAAGTACTAAAAAAAATGGAAAACCTGTAGTTATAAAAAAGGGCCGTCAGGTTGGAGCCACTATGATGGCGGGTGCTTTAGATTTGTATTTTACAAATTCTGGAATATTTAACAAACCTCCAGTTAGAGTTATTCATCTATTTCCAGCTTTAGCTCAAGTAAAAAAGTTTTCTCAAGACAAACTAGAGGGGATGATTAGAACTGCAAAAAATGATTCTATAAATAATAATAAGCTTAAATCTGCAAACGCGGTTGACAACTTAACTATGAAGCAGTTTAAAGCAGGTACGCTTTGGATTGACTCTGTGGGCGCGGATGGAGATAGAATTCGTGGTATGACGGTAGATATAGCCTTCATGGATGAAATTCAAGATATGACAGCCCAAGGTGTTGGTAATGCCACCAAAATTTTAACTGCCGCAAAATATGGCCCAACGGGTAAGGGCGTTCAGGTTTATTTTGGAACCCCAAAAGAAAGAGGCTCTTACTTTAACACTCTATGGGATATGTCTGATAAAAGATATTATTATCTTGGTTGCTTTAACTGCAAAAAGCATTTTCCATTTTATGTTCCAGAGTCTGACTCTTGGAAAGAAGTTTGGGTTTCTGGATATAAAGTAAAATGTTCTCATTGTGGAACCGTTCAAACAAAGGTTGATGCAATAGAAAGAGGGAAGTGGGTTGTTACTGAACCTGACGCAAAGTATGTTGGATTTCATATAAATCAGCTATACATTCCTTATTTTTCAAAAGAAAATATTCTCGATTTGATGCCAGAAAATAATCCTGCCCAGACAGAGAGGATTTGGAACAATGAGGTTATCGGAGAGTTTTATTCTGGAGCTGGACTTCCTCTGACGAAAACTGATCTTTATAACAAATGTAGAGACCCAGATAGAACCTTTTCTAAAAAAATAAATGCACACAGCAAACAAACTTATATGGGAGTAGACTGGGGTGGAAAAGATGATATAAAAGGTGGAGTGGGAGGAAAGTCCTATTCTTGTGTCGTAGTTTTATCTGCAGGATCAGACGGGGTTTTGTACGTAGAGCATGCTCATAAATTAAGAAAAAATAATTTTGATTATAAAAAAGACACAATGAAAGAAGTCTATAGAAGGTTCGGAATAAGAAGAGGGGTTTCTGACTGGTTCTTCGGACAAGATGTTGTTCATGATCTGCAAGCTATATATGGTGATAAGTTTTTGGGCGCACAAGGAAGTGGCAGTCTTGTAAAGCCATTAAAATATAGAGAAGATGAGCTTATTGTTTCATATAATAAAGATTTGATGATCGAAGAAGTGTTTGATATGTTTAGAAAGGGTAAAATCAGGTTTCCTTGGGGATCTTATGAGTATATTGACTGGCTATTAGATCATTGCACTTCTATGGAAATAAAGCAAAAAATGTCTTCTGGGAATGTAATCAAAACGTATGTAAAAGGGCCGACTCCAAACGATGGCCTTATGGCATTAATGTATGCATATATGGCATATAAATTTGACGTAACAAAAGGTTATTCTGTAAAACCCGGTATAACTAAAGAGTCCTCTATGCCCAAACCGATCTTAGCTCACGTTAAGCGTCCATTATAAACTTATATATATTAATTAAAATAAGTTTAATTGTAACAAGGAGTTTACATGTCCAGAAGGATTAATCGCCCTCCAACCAAAGTATCTAAAGATGCCGCCAATTCTGTTTCAAACGTAAGAAGGGCGCAAATAAGTGATGCAATGGTTAAAACAGGAGATTCTATAGATGATAGACCTCAAGGCTCTATCGCACACAGCCCTGTTTTTTCGAAGAAGGCATCCATAATATCTCCGGTTGCGCAGCCAACATCATCAAGTCATACAGATAGAATGGCTCCAGAAATATATTCTCCTCTTTTTCAAATATCTAATTTGAACCTACCAAGAGATAGAATTACCATGAATGCATGGAATCGCATCTTCTACGATACACACCCTATTGTTAGAAATGCAATTAATCTACATGCGTCTTTCCCTATTTCAAAAATAAACATTACATGTAAAAGCAAAAAGGTTCAGCAATTCTTCTCAGAAATGGCAGAAAAGATTGATCTATATTCAATAGTATATGGAGTTGCTCTTGAGTTCTGGAAACTGGGAGAGGTTTTTCCGTATGCAGAGCTAGATGAAAGTGCTGGAGTTTGGAATAGAATATCAATTTTAAATCCAGATTATGTTCACGTAAAAAAATCAATTATAGGAAACCAAAGTCTAGTATCATTAAGACCCGATGCTGCTCTGAAAAGAGTTATCCAGTCTACAGACCCCGCAGACATTAGCATAAGACAATATATACCTGCTCATGTTGTTGACTATGTTAAGAAAGGGCAAAATATCCCATTAGATACATTTAATGTATCTCATTTAAAACTATTAAGCTCTCCATATGATATAAGAGGTACTTCAATTATAGTATCTACATACAAAGACTTAATGCTTTATGATAAGCTTAGAGAGAGTAAGTTCGCTCAAGCAGATGGTATGATTAATCCTTTGACGCTTGTAAAGCTAGGCGGCAATGAGTATAGACCTACCCAATCTGATATGGAATCTTTTAGGCAGATACTAGAGGAAGCTCAGTATGATAAAGATTTTAAACTTGTAACTCATGCTGACGTTCAAATCGAAAGAGTAGGATATGGTGGCGGAGTTATGGATATTTCTAGCGATCTAGATAAAATCACGAACAATCTTTATGCTGGTCTTATGGTTCCTAAGTCTTTAATGGATCAAGAGGGTGCAACATATGCTTCTTCTTCGGTAGGCCTTGAGGTTTTAAGGCAAAGATACGATATCTTTAGAAATATGATCAAAAAGTGGATCGAAAGAAAGATTTTTGCCCCTATTTGCGAAATACAAGACTTTTTTGAATATAGAGATGGAGAAAAGGTTCTTACAGTTCCAAGCGTAGATTTTAATCACTTAAATCTTTATGACTTAAATGATTACATTAATTCTATTTCACAATTTGTAAAAGATAAGCAAGTATCTTTGCAAACTTTATACAGAACTCTTGGACTCTCTTACGAAGAGGAGAGGAGAAGGCTTAAGGAAGAGGCAATTGATTCTGCTGTATTCCAGAAAGAGCAACAAATACTTGGCGGAATGAGGCTTTCTGAGTTACAATCTTTGGATGCGCAAAAGTCAATTCCTGAGCCTCCAGAAGTGGAAGCAAAATCTGATGGTCAAGATAGAGGAGGTCTTCCTGGTATGGATTCAGGCTCTGGCGATGGTGATTCTGGTGGCGGATTATTGGGGTAATAAATAATGGAACAAGTTACTTTAAAAATAAATTCAAAAATTGGTAATATCGCAAAGTATTCCGATGAAGGAGGCTCTTTTGAGATTCTCCAAGATCAAATGGAAGGCTTAAAGTCATCTATATCAAATATAATGTCCTCAAGAAAAGGCATATCTGGAGGCCTAATAAGCTCTCCTATTTTTTCCTTATTGGGCGTTGGATCTAACTTATCTATTGGAGCAAGACTTTATGGTCTTAGCTATGAAGAGCTGGAAAACCTTCCTTCTTTTACTAAAGAGCTTATAACTCAACCATTAGATTTATTTTTAGATCAGAATAAATCATTCGAAGATATTGCAAGTGAGTTTATAAAGGGTATATCTTCCGGAGAAGTTTCTATTTCAGATCCTTTTTTGAAAAACCCGGATAATTCAGGAAGAGTAGTTGTCGTAGATATAGCCGGTATTCAATCTTATTTGGAAAAAACAAACTCTATCGTATCAGACATTCAAAATGATTTTGATAAATTTTATGATATTTTGAAAAAGAGCCTAAACTCTTTTGATCAAACACAGTTAGATTCTAAAAAAAGAAATTATATCATAAGAAATGTTTTAAATACTGCTACAGCAACAGTTATGCCAGGCCTTTTTGGAAGAGCAACTCCCGCAGAATATTTTCAAAAGGTAACCAATGATTTAACCTCTAAGATAAAGAAAATAAATGCAAGCAATATGAGTATTGAATCTATTTTATTAGGACTTAGAATTTATCAAAGCTTATCTGCTTTATCGTCAGGCTTCAGCTCTTTAGTTGTAGGCTCGCAAGGAGCTACAACTATACCCAAGGCACAGATGACTGCTGCAGGTATAATTTTGGAATCTTACATTCCTTCCGGAATTATTGCTGGAAATATGTTTCAGGAAAAAGGAAAATCATATTATATAAACAAATCTTCTTTCTCTGACGGAATTATATATTTTGTTTTGAGCGAAGGATATTATAATAGAATAAAAAAAGAAACTTCAAAATATAGGTCAAAGCTTTTCTTGGGAATGGTTATGGATTCTGGAGAACTAAGTATTTCTAGAAAACTAGATCTTACCGAAGCTTTAATTATAGACTCGGCCAAGCTAAGTTTGGGTAAGAATAACAGAGTAGTTTTGTCTTTTAGCAAATCGAAGTTGAAAGCGGCAAAGGAGTTCTTTAAAGATGAATCAAAGCCTAATACTCCAGTAATAACAGTAAATACTCCGGCATCAAAGATTCAAATTTTAGCAGAAAAAGAGGATTATATGAAGAAAAAAGCTCAAACTACAACAACTACTTCTTACTATAAAACCAAATCTCCTAGTGGCGAGAACATGAAGTATACTGTTACTGATTTAGTAAGAAATGGCGGTTATTTAGTCGATCCAAAAACAAATAAAAAGTTTAAGCCAAAATTTAAGAAGTCAAAACCCGCAAGCTTATCTGGTATGGTGGGCAAATGGAAACCTTAAAGAAAGCTTACGATAGCAAAAGAATAGAGAGAAAAAAGAAACTAGAAAATATAACAATAAGAACTCCACAGAAAGATTCTTACTTTGAGTATTCAGGAGGAAGAGGTGTCTTGCCTTTGGCTTCTAATACAACTGACGAAGATCCTTTAGAAGAGGCTTTGGATGATTTATCCAAAGGGCTTTCTCTTTCGGGATTTGATAAAGATGCAGCACTCATTGATATAATTATATCAAAAATCGCAAATATAAACTATTTTGACAAAGCTCACGAAAGATTAACTGATATATACGAACAAAAAGATTCAGATTATCCTCCTCAAATGTATGATTTTGGAAAAAAGTTTATGAGAAGGTATTTTTTAGAGCTTAAATCAGGCAGAGAGCCAGACCTTGCTGCAGAATTTGCATATAGCTTTGCAAATGCGTCTTCTAATATAGAAAAAAATTCTCAGTTAGTAGAAACTAACCCCGTTTATGTTGCTGATCAGATATTAGATGTTATAAAAATTATGATCGCCAGAATGAACCCTGAGTACAGAACCTCTTCTATTCAAAAAATAAAAAGCAAAATATTGGATATGTCTGCAAATGAAATGTCAGAAAAGAAAATGACAGGCGGAGCAGGTATCGGAACAACAATAGCTCTAGTAAAAAATATATTAAATGGAAACGATATTTACTTTATAAATATAGTTATGGATGAGCTTATTAAAAAATTAATTTAAGAGGTATTTTATGTCTGGCTTAATTGACGGCTCAAGTATTATAGGTAAAAGACCTCCAGATGAATATCTGGTAGAAGATTTTATTGACGAAAGTTTAAAAAATTACGATACATTTGTTGCATCAAAGTCCACGGATCCAGATGCTATGTATGATAGCTATTATGAGGACGGATTTATGTCAGAAGTTGAACAGCCAGAAGATTTGGAGATTGATGACCTACATATATATGCCTCTGAAAGCTTAAAGGAAGGTTTGTCTAATATCGCAAATGAAAATTTAGTTGTATTGTCATCTGATTATATAGATATTAATTGTCCTATTATAAACGAGGATGTAAGATATTCAAACATCATATGTGGAGCAAATAGCGTTTTTGTAAACAATAAATATAGCTCTGTTGTCGATTATAGAGCGCTTATAGATAATTTTTGCAAAAAATCAAATTACATTTCAACACTGTACTTAAATCCGAATAAATTTGAAGTTCTTGTAAAAAAATATGCAGAGATAAAGGGGCTGAAGGCTGATTCTTTGGCAAACTCTAGTCTAATAAAAATATCGAAGAATATATCTGATAATCTTTATGGAGCTATAATTAAATCTAGAAAGAATGAATTTAAATTTATTTGTGATGTTGCGGATACTTATGAAAAAAAAGTTATGGGACTTCAGAATAGAGATTATTTAAACAAAAAGCAAGGAATGCTTTTTACGTATAACAAGCCCACAGATGTATCTTTCCATATGGGGACAGTTTCTTTTCCAATAGACATTATATTTATAGGTGAAGAAAATTGCGTTAAAAAAATATCGTCAAATATACAGCCACAAACTGCAGGAATATTCTCTTGTGCGCAGGCAAAATCTGTGTTAGAAATACCTGGAGGATTCTGTGAAGCAAATGGAATTAAAGAGGGAGACCTTATTCTCACAAGCTCTCTTAATAATTTAGATAAAGATTTTATAAAAAGTAGCCATAACTTATCAGTAAACTATAAGTCAAAGGACTCTCAATATAAAAACGTTTTAGCTTTAAATTTAGAATCTTTTATAAATTTTGATAAAACATATATAAAGTCAGATAAGGCTCTTATTAAGTCCGCATCCTATATTTCAAATGGTAATCCAAATAATTCAGCACATATTTCTGCGAAAACTATTTTTTCAGATTCAAAAATTTCAAATTTTTTAAAAAATTCTTGGCATGATTCAATTGTTTTTTACTCAAATAAAAGCTTTAATGATTCTAAAGTTAGAAGTCTTATAAAGCAAGCTTTTAATCAAAAATCAATAAATTCTAATTTTGAGCTTATTACCGTTAGCAAAGATGAGTTTGGGCTTTTTAATAAGACTGACATGTCTGGCTTTATTTTTGACAAGTTTGGATCAACAGACGTTTCTTTTATATCTGAGGATATTTTCAAAGAAGCGGGTGTTTCCGTCCCTAAGACCACAAAGCAGATGGCTCTTAAAGCTGACGAAAAATGTATTGTAGTATATAAAAAACTAAAAAGAATTAAATCAGATATAGAAAAGAATTTAATTGTTCTTGAAAAGATCAAAGATAACTCAGAAGCTTTAGAGAATTCTTCTGGGCAGCTACAAGAGTCTTTTGGTAGAATAAAGAAGAAGTACATATTCTGCCTTGAGTCTATAAAGAAAATTTACATTGATATGGATTCTATAAAAGACGTTAGCTCTACTCTAGAAGTTCTAAACGCTTTGCTTTTGTCTACTAAAAATTCTTCAAAAATTTTAAAAGAGCTTTTTGAAACTCCTCAAAAAACAAAAAGCATTGACTTTATGGTAGAGTATAAAAAAAGAACTGATAACGCCATAAAAGTTTTAGATGATCTTTTGAATAACAATAAAAGAGTGCGAGATTACATATATTCTCAAATACTAGGAAAGACTATTCTTTCTGAATAATTTTTTAGTATAAAAAAGTTACACAATATGTGCTTTAACTAATTATTAATATTCATAAGAAAACAGGGTATATTTTATGTTTAAAAAAGAGTCCAAAGGTGTCAACCAAATTGAGACGCTGAGCGATGCTCAAGTCGAACAATTAGTTGATGAAAAAGTTCTTAATAGAATGACTAAGTTGGCAAAAGAAATAAGGTCTATTTCTCCAAGATCAGATGACTTTGTATACTTTTCAATTATATTTTTAAGAGCGGCAGAGGCTTCAACTCTTGATGAAAATGGTAACATTAAAAAAGTTGGAACTGAAAATGCATGGGGATATTTTGATGAAAATTGGAAGTGGCACGGAAACGTTCTGCCTCACAGAAACAATAATTCCGATATTTTTCCAGAATCAGAGCTTAAAAAGGCAGCATCCAAATGGATAGGCTTACCTCTTTGTAGAGACCATGAGTCTTCAAGTGTAGATGGTGTTAGAGGAATTATTTTAGATACGTATTATGATGAAAAGTTTAAGCAAGTTGTAGGTCTGTGCGCTTTAGATAAAGTTAATTATCCTGATTTGGCAAGAAAGGTTCAAACTGGAGTTATAAGATACGGAAGCATGGGTACAGCGGTTGAAAACTCTATTTGCTCTGAGTGTCAAAACATAGCTCGTACACCTCAAGAATATTGCCATCACGTAACAGCTAGAACTGCTCATGGAGAAGTAAATGTTGGTTTAAGACCAATAGAATATTCTCTTGTTGTAACTCCAGCTGAACCTGGAGCAGTTCTTTTGAAGTGTATTGCATCTTTAAAGAGTTATTCTAAAGAATTTAATAATTATGGGATTGGCAACGTAGATGAAATGCTAGGAAAGCTAAATGAAAAGCAAGCAGTGCATCTTGATACAATAATGAAGACCGCTTGTGGTCCAAAAGGTTGTCCGATTGACAAAAGAGATTCTATTGTAAGATCATTTTTAAATAACAATGGCCTTATAAAAGAAGCCGGAGATTATAAACCGTTTGAAAACGCAGAAACTTCTGATTATAGCTCTGGAAAAATGCAAGACTCTATTGCAAATGAAATTGAATCAAACGAACTTGAAGATTTAAATAATAGCTCAGATTCGGGTGTTAATTTAAATTATAACCCATCTACAGAACCCTTAACTACCATCGGATCTAAAAAAAGATCTACATATATTAAAAATACAATAAAAAATATTTTGGAGGAACAAAAAATGAACAAAGAACGCCTAAACAAACGTGCAAACATCCGTAGAAAGATTGCCTATCATCAGGGAGGATCAGAAGGAGTTGAACCTAATACTTATAAGTCTGAGCCTTATCCTTGGGATGAAGATAAGAATATGCATCAAGAATTTTCCGGTGGAGACTCTGGAATGGTTTCTGGAGACAAAGAAATCAAAGAAAAGCAACTTAGAGCTAGTCTTAAAGAGCGTGCTTTGAATCGTAGAAAAGTAGCTTACTTTCAAGGAGGTTCCGAAGGTTCTGAGCCTAATACTTATAAGTCTGAGCCTTATCCTTGGGATGAAGATAAAAATATGCATCAAGAGTTTTCCGGTGGAGACTCTGGAATGACTTCTGGAGATAAAGAAACCAAAGAAAAGCTTCACAGAGCAAGTCTTTCTGGAAGAGGAATTAGCAAGACCGCAAAATACTCAGGCCCAACTCTTCGCACAAAGCTTTTGGTAAGAAAAGTTGCCGGAACTGTTGATAGAGAAAATTCCATATTTCAAGTTTTTGCAGGGGAAACAAAAGTATTTGAATCAAAAGCTGGAAGCATCTTTGGATCAGATCTTAATAGTAACTGGAACTGGATGACATCAAAAGACTACGGACAAGAAGTTTGTAGGCACATCAGAGCTAATGGTTTAAATAAGACAATCTCTATTCTTAAAAATGCCCAAGAAGAGCCTGCAGCTCCTGAATTGGAAATGGAAGAACTTGATCTTTCCGCCACAGAAGAAGCTCCTGAAGCTTTGGAAACAGAAACTGCTGAGCCTGCAGAAGAAATGACTTTAGAGGAAGAAGGCGCTAGCGAAGAAGCTATGAAGCTTTTAACAAACATCGAAGCAGATCTTTCTGATTTAAAGAGCCTTATCAACGAAATAGAAGATGAATCTCCGAAGAAAAGCGTAACTTTCAATGTTGACGTTGGTGGAGAAGAAGGCGCAGAAGTAGAAGAGGTTGAAAACTTAGACGCTCTTGCATCAGACCTTGTTGGACAGCTGAAAACTGCTCTTGCAGAACTAGACGACTCTGCTGATGAAATTGCAATGATATCATCTACTTTTGACAATATTTCAAAGTTAAGCAAAAAAGACAGAGCGTCTTTTAACAAGCTTGCTAAGGAAGCTATTGCTGACGGATATAAGAGTCTTGGAGAGTCAAACGGTCTTAAAAAGATTGCTTCAAAGGTTTCTAGTCTAATTAAAACTAGCCAAGTACATAGTCACGATGGCGTAGACCATGATCACGCTCAAGGCGATATGGCTCATGATCATTCAGAGAACGAAATTAGTGATTCAGAAATTTTATCAGCTATGAGCGAAGCATCAGACATGCATAGCGATGCGGATATGGAAGAACTAGAGAAGGCTGCAATTGATTTGAGAAGAGAAAGAAGAGAAATGCTTCTAAAAAGAGCAGAAGCAAAATTTGAAAAACTTTCCTCAAAAAAGGTCGCTATGGAAATGAGCGGAATGGCCAAAGATGAAGATCACGCTGAAGATCATGCTGAAGATGACGCTAAAGACAAAATGGAAAATGACGCTAGTTGTGCATCAGGAAGCGCAGAAGATCACGCCAAAGACAAGATGGAGCATGATGCTGATTATGCAAAAGATCACTCTGAAAACTCCGCAGAAACTGACGAAGCATCTTATGCAAATGATAAGATGGCATCTATTAAGCAGCAATTGTCTGAAAAATTTCAATCTAAGAAAGCTTCAGACGAAAGAGAGAACTACAAGATTAAGCTTCGCAGAGCATATGATGTAGCTTTGAATATGCAAAAGAAAGGTCTTTTGGCAGGAACAAAGGCGGCTCTCGACAAGCAAGTTGACGAAGTTATGATGTTTGACGATAGAGCGTTTGAATCTTTCAAGAGAACGATTGCTAATACCAATTCAGTAGGAACTGTAAAAATTGCTTCTAGCTTGGGCGGTGTTAACGTTGGAATAAAAGAAGATGTTGCTCCTAGCTCAGACAAACTTACAAGTGACTTACTTACAATGATGTGGGACAAATAGGGGTTTGATATGATTTCTAAAGAAAACTCAGGTGATTTTCTTGCTTCAGAATTCATGAAGAGATTGAGTGAAGCTTCAGAGCTTAGAAAAAAAGCAAGCGCAGAATATTCAGAAAATGATGCGCATTGTAGCTCTGAAGCAGACACTCCGTCTGCAAACGAAGCTGATGATAAAGAACAAAAGAATGATTCCTCAGATAGTGAAATTTCAGACGAAGTTTTGGAAAATATGTTGGCAGATTCAGATGTTGAAAATGACACCTATGATGCAGCTTATGATGATATGATCGATGATTTTAAAATTACGGCGGAACAAGAACGAATTATGAGAGGCCTTGGTAAAATTGCAGGATCTCTTAGAAGAAAAAAAGAATTATTTGCCGCAGACGTAGTTGAAGCTACAGCTTTAAATATCAGAAATGATTTTTATAAAAAAGCTAATAAAAAGCAAACAGTTGTTGATGGTTTAAACAAAATTGCATCTAGTTTGTCTAGCAAGGGCGAAGATTTTGCTGCAGATGTTGTTAAAGCTACAATTAATAAAATCGTAAAAAGCTAAAATATTATAATTGAGTATTATTTAAGAGAGGTTAGCCTCTCTTTTTTTTTACTACTAATTATTTATATATTTTTGTAACATAGGGAACAAATGCTAAAGGTTATTCACAGCGGAAGTAATCTTCCAATAAGTTTGCCTGTAGATCCAACTTCAGAATTTCAGCCAGGAATGTTTGCTCAGTTGGGTTTAATAGGAAATGATACTGTAGCTACGGTATCCGATGGTACAGCTCCTCTTGGCATCATAGATGATGTTAGGGCTACAGCGTTTACAAAGTCTCAAATAGATGAAATTGTAATTATTCCTGTAAAATCTACAAAAAGGGACTCTGAAAATAAGCTAGTAAATGCAGAAGATGTAACTGGAGTATTAGAACATCCAAATATTACAGAAAATAGTTTTACTTCAACAGTTTCAGTAATATTAAATACGGTTAATGGAGTTATAACTGTTCCTGCAGAAACCCCTTTGAACTACAAAGCCGACGACTCTGATGAATATAACGCTTTTAGAATTATAACAAACTATATTTATAGAGTTTCAGGCAAACCTGGGGATGATACCACTTTAGGTAGCGGAAGAATTACTATTCACTATCAAAGAGGTATCTACGCAACAGATCAATTTGACACAACTCAAATTTATCCTTTAAACGCAACATTATATATAGGTCTGGATGGAAAGTTGACATCAAAGCAACCCACAGAAGATCACCCTGGTGTTTCTATATGCACTGGTCCACCTAGTGCGGCTACAGGCACTTTAGAATTTATGTTATTATAAAAGAGAGGAAGATATGTCCAAATGGGAAAAAGAAGACAAAGGTATCTATGAAAATAGCGAAGTAATGATGGAATTTGAAAAATTAATTTTATCAAGATGCGTTCAATTAAAAGATATTTATAAAAAAGCTCAAGATACAAAACTTGAAAAGGCTACTCAGGATGCGAAGGAGTTGAACCAAGCGTTAAAAGAAGTTGAGACTACATCGAAAAATGTATTTTCTGCTGACGATGGAGAAGTTGATTCTGAAGAAGAAAATAACGATGATTTCGAGATATCTGCAAAAGAAGAGGTCTTGTTAGAGCTGGAAAAGTTAGCATCTGATGCTTTGGATGCTAGAAATATGCCTTTGCTATATAAAATCGAAAGAACTATTTCTGAGATTACGGAAGATGAATAAGCGCTCTTATAAATATAGAGGATATGGAGGAGGATATAGTCTTTCTCATAAAGAAGAAAGACAAATATCGGACTCCGGTCCTAGCTTGTTTGATTCTACTGCTAAAGTTTTGGCGGCAGTTAGAATTGCGTATATTGCATATAACGTTGCAGGTGGAAGCTTTGGAGGAGTTGGAGATTTATGTAGAAATGTTTCTGGAGATAAAAAAAATCTTAAAGATTCTTTGGTTTCTATAATTAGAAATAAAGACTCTGCCAGAAAAACAATTTTAAAAGGCGCAGAAGATCTTACTAAATTTTTTAATGATATACCAAAAGAAAACAATGGATTTGAATTACCTGATGATAAGTTCAAAGACATACAATCTTATAAGAATATGGTTTTAGAAACTTATAAAAAAGCTGGAAGGTTTTTAACAGAAGGAATTTCTTCTTTGAAAGAAGAAACTGTTGCTGATCTAAAAGAAGATCAACTTAAGAAATACTGTGGCCCTATGTCTCAGTTGTATTCTGCACTTGGAGTTTTTAAAAAAGATGAAAAGTACAAGCAAGACCCAGATACTGTAAAAGGTAGAGTTAAAACTTATATTGATAAACATCAACAAAAAAAAGTTTCTTCTTCTATTAATAAAGACAATTCAAGTATGAAAAAGAATGCTGATAAAGTTTCTGATAATTATTACAAAGATGCCTTGATGGGTCTTAGTGATGACTCTTTTATGAAAGCCTACTATGAAGGCTTTTCTGAAGAGTATAATAAGAAGGGTGAGGCTCCCAAAAGATCATATAAAGATCTTATGGATGTCTTCAAGGAAGAAGAGAATATAGTTCTTAAATCCCATCCAAATTCTGTCTTCGTTGCTGACGCATTAAACGAAGGGGGGCTGATTGAAAATGGCCTTGAGCAAAAAGAAAAAATTGAGAACATTGTAAAGAAAAGACCATCTGGTAATTTCAGATAGTTTTTTATTTTTAAACCAAAACCATTTAAAATATAGGAGAATATAAAATGGGACTTAAATTACTACAACCAAGTCTCCGCCCTCTTGGACAATTCGACGTTAAAGATGATGATCTTGACGCGATTCAGGGTGGAAAATATGTTGAGCTTGAAGATGCAGGCGCAACAGAAGGTTATGCAGCAGACGTAGGTCAAGTCGGACCTCTTTCACCTGCGG
>Ga0181373_1000025_pt1 | contig 61620 bp, 81 predicted proteins | sample LowvirmetaG_3_FD_130159 | JGI IMG/M metagenome (GOLD analysis project Ga0181373, IMG submission 130159) | Marine viral communities from the Subarctic Pacific Ocean - Lowphox_09 viral metaG | ecosystem: Environmental > Aquatic > Marine > Oceanic | place: Subarctic Pacific Ocean | collected... | reverse complement strand
CCCGCGACGGTGCTAACCACACTGTGATCTAGAGAGTTGGTTACTTTCTTTTTGCTCCATTACAAACTGTCAGTATACTGGGTGTGATGCCCACATAGCATACGGATAAGTGTAATGTCTTGCGAGTATGGCGGAATCGGTAGACGCACCAGACTTAAAATCTGTTGAGAATTAATCTCGTGGGAGTTCAAGTCTCCCTACTCGCACTCAGGGGAAGGAGTTAGCCCCACTAGATGTAAAGTTACTCTGCGAGAAATGATGATTATATGATAGGGTTTTTCTTTGGTGAGTGAATAACATAAGGTTCCTGGTGGTGCGGGAACCTTTTTTTATGAAAATAAATAAAAGAAAGAATAATATTATGTCTTATGCAGTAACCACTAAGAAGTGTTGGTATAATGACTATAGGATGATAGTCAAAATGTTCTTTCTTAATGATGTGCCATTTACGTTTGATGATTTGCCCGTGGGTTATTTTTATGATCGAGAAATAGTAAAAGAAGCAGATAACAATAAAGAATATTCTGTAGAAGATATTTACAAAGGATCTAATTATTTGATTATGGAACAGTGTCATCCTTGCTTTGATGATATTGAGATATTAAATCCCGAGAACTTACCAGAGGAGATACAAAGTTTCTATAATGGAGAGGAAGATTTACTGAGATAAATAAATTATAGAAATAGCATAGAAGCAGCAATAAAATGCCATTAAACAAATTTGACAATCTTATTAAGAATACTGAAGGTCGGATTTTATATGTAAGTCCATCAGATTTAGATTCGACTGATAGTATTAGTAATCAAGGAAATTCACTTGCCCGACCTTTTAAAACGGTTCAGAGAGCACTGATTGAGTCTGCAAGATTTTCATATGTAAGAGGAAATAGTAACGACGAGACAGAGAAAACTACTATTCTTCTGATGCCTGGTGAGCACGTTATTGATAATAGACCAGGATATTCAATTGATACTTCTAATGGTGCCACTAGAGGAAATCCTATAACTCTTGATGGCACCACAGCAAGACCTTTTTCTTTAACATTAGATTCTGTTTTTGACTTAACACAAGCAAATAATGATCTCTATAAGTTTAATAGTGTAAATGGTGGTGTAATTGTTCCTCGTGGAACTTCAATTGTTGGTCTTGACCTAAGAAAAACCAAAGTACGCCCTCTTTATATTCCCAATCCAACTGATGATGATGTACTAAATTCTGCAATCTTTAGAATTACTGGAGCATGTTATCTCTGGCAGTTCTCTGTTTTTGATGGTGATGAATTTGGAACTGTTTATACACAACCCAATAGTTCTACTATAAAATCAACTCCAACATTTTCGCACCATAAACTTACAGTATTTGAATATGCCGATGGAGTGAATAAGTATACTAATACGGGAGCAGGACTTGGTGCAACGGACCTTGAAATATATTATGCAAAATTATCATTAGCATATAATTCAGGATCTGGTAGAGAAGTTGATAGTGATGATAGATTTTCATCCAATTCTTTAGGGTTTACTGCAGTAAGACCAGAATATGAAATTGTTGGTGCATTTGCAGCAGATGCGATTGAAATTGAGTCAATTAAATCGGGTGATGCATCAACACCATCAAGCGTAATTACTGTTACTACAAAAGGTCCTCATGGATTAAACGTAGGAACACCGATTCGTATTAAAGGTGTAACAAATGTAGGTAGTGAAGATGCTTATAATGTTTCAACCAAGGTCACAAATGTTGATGAAGACAATGATAATATATTCTTCTTTTCGACATCAGCAGATCTTCAACTTATAACTGCAAGCCCAACTCCGACTGGAGCAATGGTAACAATTGAGACTGATACCGTATCTGGTGCTTCTCCTTATATCTTCAATATCTCTATGCGTTCTGTATGGGGTATGAATGGAATGCACGCTGACGGATCCAAAGCAACCGGATTCCGTAGTATGGTTGTGGCTCAATTTACAGGAGTTAGTTTACAAAAAGATGATCGTGCATTTGTAAAGTACAATCAATCTAATAGAGAATATCAAAATGGGTTTTATACTCCAGGAACGAAACAAACAGGTTCAACTTTATCCTCAAAATCTTCATCAAGTGCAAATCCATTTCACTTAGATTCTGATGTCATTTATAGAAAAGGATGGGAACAAACTCATATTAAGATGTCCAATGATGCGATTGTTCAAATTGTTTCTGTCTTTGCAATTGGATATAATAAGCACTTTGAGGCACTAAGTGGAGGAGATGCCTCTGTAACCAACTCAAACTCAAACTTTGGTCAGTTATCACTAATCTCTGAAGGATTTAAGAAAGAAGCATTCGAGAAAGATAATAAAGCATTTATTACTCATATTATTCCACCAAGAACAATTGATTCTACTGAAGAAGATATTGATTGGTTGACACTTGATAACTCAAAAACATCAGATAATACAAAACTATATCTTTTTGGATTTAATAATGAGGATGTAAAACCACCAATTCTTACACAAGGTTATCGTGTTGGTGCAAAAGTAAATGATAAACTTTTCCTTATTGTTGGAGGAACAGAATATTCGGCAGATATTTTAATGACGGATGGTTCTTCATCATTTAGGGAATATCCGGTAACTTCTGGACCTTCATCAAATGCATTTACGATAGGAACTCATAATTTAACAACAGGTGAAAAGGTCATTATTATCAGTGATGATGGAGATCTACCAGAAAATTTAAGAACTAACACAGTTTATTATGCAATTGTCCCTGATGTTAGTCTTTCTACCACTACAATTAAACTTGCGGCATCAGAAGCAGAAGCAGGATCTAATGAAGAAATCAATGTATATGGTGGAACAAATCTAAAAATTCTTACGAGAGTTTCTGATAAACAATCTGGTGATGCCGGACACCCAGTTCAGTGGGATGGAAGTCAATGGTATATTAAAGTATCTAATAATGGTATAACTGGACAACTTTCTGGAACTGGTGCATCAGAACCAACCATCATCAAGAGAATTGCAGATAATAGAAGTCTAGATGAGAAGATTTATAAAGTAAGAGTTGTAGTTCCAAGTCAACTTGACAATGGAAAGACACCTGAATCTGGATTTATTATTCAAGAATCCAGTACAACTGGATATTTTAAAGATGAGTATATAAATCCCGCCGGTATTACTACTTCACAGTATGATTATAATCGTAATCCAAGTTTTATTAAAACTTGTTCTTTCTCATCACCAACAGTCACTGTTGTTACAGAACTTCCTCATAATTTAAAAACCGGTAATACCGTTACTATTAAGAATGTAACTGATACTAGCACTAGCGGTACTGCATATAATGGAACATATGATGTTACTGTTGTTGATGATTTGACATTTACATATGCAACATTAATCACTCCAGGAACATTTACGAATAATGTAAATACCAGAACAAGATTACTTCCAAGATTTGAAAGAACTGACTTAAAATCAAATCTTTATGTTTATAGGAATGAAATTATTTCCGAATATAGTCAGGGAGATTCGAATGGTGTTTATCATATTTACCCACTGAATTCTAATAATGCTATTCAGGATGAATTTACAAATCTGAAATACAGTCAAAATGTAACTGATTTATATCCACAACTTGATAGAGATAATCCTAATGATGATCCAAATTCTGCAAAAACTTATGCTTTAAGGTCTCCAATTGGGGATGTTCAGACAGATGACCTTAAGAAGAGTATTACAAGAGAAAGTGCTGACTTATTACTAACATCACTCGGTATTGGTCTTGATATAACATCAGTCACAAACCCAACATCAACAACACCAACTATTCAATTCGATAGAAATCATAACTTTAATAGTATTGTAACTGGACTTATTAATCCTTCAACTTCAAACTTTACTCCAGGAACTTATTATAATGTAAAAATTTATAATGAATCGGGATTGTCCACTTGGAATGGAGCAACGGCAAAAGTTGTTGTAGATGATCCTGGTCAAAATATAACTTCCGTAGAAATTATGAACGGTGGTTCTAATTATTCTGCAGGAACATATTATTTGGATAAGAATGTTATTGGATCATTAGGATCTGGTAATGACTTTGTAGTCACTTCTGCTGATATTTCATCTCCAGTTGGGAATGTAGTTCAGTTTACTGGTATTGGAACAGGAACTGATACTTATCATCGTATTGATGATGTTATTTCTAGAGATAGTATTTCGATTGCAAGAACAACTGGTGATCCGGTAATTACAACAGATAATTATCTATTTGTGACTGCACCTTCTGTTCAAATATCTTCAAGTAGTTTTTCTAATGGAATTCAAACAATCAATACTAATGGTGGGCATGGACTAGCACTTGGTAATAAGTTTAAAATTATTAACAGTTCTAATGATAATAAAGGAGATTTTATAGTCGAAACAGTTGTAGGATTAACGGCATTTACCTTCAAAACAGAATCTGAGGTAACTAGTATTGATAGTGGACATATTCTGAAGCACGGATTATCATCAAATAGTGGTGTTTCTGATAGAACAAATGAAAATCTTGATGGAAGAGCAATTACTATTTTTGATGGAGAAACATTAACTCTTTCCCAATCTGGTGGTATTAATGAAGAATCGACAACAACAACATTCTCTGTAAGTAGCCCTGGCATTGCCGGAACTATGGCAAGATTCCCATTAGGTTCTTATATTCAGGTCGAGAATGAAATTATGAGAATTGCAAGTAATTCTCTTAGTGGAACTCCTCCTGCCGATAAAATTACAGTTATTCGTGGAGCACTTGGTTCAAAACCAGATGCACACATTGAGAACTCAGTAATTAAAAAGATTAAAGTTCCTTCAATTGAATTCCGTAGACCATCAATTATACGTGCTTCTGGCCATACATTTGAATATCTTGGATATGGTCCTGGAAACTATTCTACGGGTCTTCCACAAGTTCAAAACAGAACTCTTACAGAAAGAGAAGAGTTCTTATCACAATCGCAGGAGAGATCATCTGGTATTGTTGTTTATACTGGTATGAATAACAAAGGTGATTTCTATATTGGAAATCAGAAGAAATCATCCGCAACTGGTGAAGAAACTAATTTTGATATTCCAGTTCCGACTGTGACTGGTCAAGATCCATCAAGACTGAGTGTTGTATTTGATGAAGTTACAATTAAGGAAAGATTAGTTGTAGAAGGTGGAGAATCTAGACAGGTTCTCTCACAGTTTGGTGGACCTGTTACTTTTGAAGGAAAAGTTAAAGCAGATGAGCAAATAAAAATTACCTCTACCGTAGATTCTGCATCAACTGCCTCTGGAGCACTTGTAGTTGCTGGTGGTGTTGGAATTGGAAAAACAGTTAATATTGGTGGAGCATTAAACGTTACTGGTAATACCACACTTGGAAATGAATCTTCAGATACTACTACTATTAATGGTAATGCTACTATTACTGGTAATACCACACTTGGAAATGAATCTTCAGATACTACTACTATTAATGGTAATGTAACTCTTAATGATAATATAACAGCAGATCAGTTTATTGCAACAATACCAGCATTCACAAATTTAAATGGAAACGACATATATCACATCTTGCGTTCCAATGGAACACAAGATCTTATAAGTTCTGCAGAGGTTACGAATGCACTTGGATTTACTCCTGCTGCGATTGGATCAATTACTGGAGATTTCCCTCTTGGTAACTCTATTGTAGTTGATGATATTTCATCACAATTTAATGGATCTCGTACAGATTTCAGATTATTTCGTGCTGGTGATGCATTTATACCTGCCGGAAGTTCTGCAAACTTAATTGTTTCTCTTGGTGGAATTATCCAAAAACCAGGAAGTGATTATTTTATTATAATAAATCAAGGAGCAGATAGTGGAGAAAATACAAATACAATAAGATTTACAACAGCACCTTTATCTGGAACAACTTCTTTTATTATTGGACTTGGTGGACAAGGAAGTTTAATTAGTAATCTTGATTGGGATATTAAAGGTGAAATTCTTGCAGCAACCGGAAATAATTCTGCTATAAAAGTTTCGGTCGGACAGAATGGACATGTTTTAACTGCCGATACTAATGCAACTGCTGGAGTGAGTTGGCAACCATCAGTGCCTCGTGGTTCTGTATTTTACATAGCATCAGCAACAACACCAGATGGGTATTTGTATTGTGATGGCACTACAATTCCAACATCAGGAACGTTCCAGGGCATTGATGCATTATTATTACAACATCTTCGCTCTATATTGAGTAACTCATATGGTGTAATTGGGCAACTTCCCAATTTGGTGAATAGATTTGCAGGTTATTCTGCAGTTCCTGGTCCTGGTGCTGGTAGTGCTAATTCTCCTTTGATTGCTCATAGTCATGCTTCTGGAACTCTTAGTGCTGCTAGTCACCAACACGTTTTCCCCGGTGATGATCATCTAGCATTTGCAAATGGTCAAAATGGTTGGTCCAGCACTGAGGTTGGGACTTTTAATATGGACGCTGATAGTGAGAACGAAGGTCAGGGAAAGATGTACAATACCGCTTTTTCTGGTGCTTTATCTGTTAGTGGAAGTACTGCTATTAAAGGTCTAACTCCTGCTGCAGTGGACAGCAACACACAAACAGGAACCAATGCAAACCTACCACCATACACTGGAATGCGTCCAATTATTAAATACTAATATAAAGGAATAAGTTAATGTCACAAACAAACGCACAATTACTTGCGGATTCATTAGGAACTGCATCGACTGGAACTGTTCCAATTGGAGGTATTATTCTATGGTCGGGCACTATTGCAACTATCCCTACAGGATATAAATTATGTAATGGAAATAATAGAACTCCAAATTTAAGAAATCAATTTGTATTAGGTGCTCATAGCGATAGTGCTAGTGTTGAATACCCAAATGTACCACCGAATAACACAGGTGGTATTGCTAATGCTACTCTTGTTTCCCACAGTCACGACTTTAAAGTCGGTAGTACAGTAACGACCACTCCTTCAGTAACGACTAGTGTAACTGAAAGTGAAGAAACAGTTGACGAGAGTGGTGAAAACGTTCAAGTACTTGAAGAAGTAACAGCAAACAATTCAAGTATTTCGATAGTAGCAAATGGTTCTCCTGCAACCAATGCAAACATCCCACCATATTATTCTCTTGCATATATTATGAGAATCTCATAAATAATCAAAAGTAATTTTTTTTATATTATGGTTGATTTATTGCCCTTATTTCCTTATCCGTTATTTAAAATAGATACAAAACCTGAATTTGATGATATACAAGATGATTTGATCGATTTCTGTTATTTGGAGAAAAAAAATAATACAAAAGGATTGAAAAATTCAAATGTCGATGGTTGGCATTCTCCTATCCTTCTACATCAAGAAAGATTTATAAAATACAGAGATTTTATGCAAAAATATATTATAAACTCTGTAGGATCTTATATTGGACCAGAAACCTCAATCGGTTTTGATGGTTCGTGGATTAATATAAATGGAAAAAATAGTAGCAATGTGGATCATAATCATCCTAAATGTAATTTGGCAGGATGTTTATGGATCAAAGCAAATGAAAATAGTGGAGAAATTAAATTAAGAAATCCAAATTGTTTTTTACATTATAATTTACTAGAAGTATTAGATAAAGAAACTAAAGAAAATTTATTTTTAAAAAATACACATAAGATTAAACCTACAGAAGGAACTATGATAATATTTCCAGCAGATTTAATGCATTCCGTTTCACCGAATAGTAATGATGATGAGGAGGATCGTATTTCGATAGCATTTAATTTAAGTGTAAATATAAATAACTCTAAAGCTGATAATAATGGCAAATTATAGGAAGGCATTTAATTTTAGTAGTGGAGTACAAGTTGATAATGATAACTTTGTTGTAAGTCCCATTGGTCTTGTGGGAATTGGAACTTCAGTTCCTACTGCAGGATATAAGTTAGATGTTCATGGAAATATAAGATCAACTGGTCTTACAACTACACAAGATTTAATTGTATCTCGAAATGTTGAGGTTTCTGGTATAACGACAGTTGGATTTATAACTGCCAGTAGTATGGGTATTACAACTAACTTAACTGTTGGTGGCACGATTACTGCAAATAAACTAGAGTTAGAAAATGGACTTGCTCTTGATAATATTATCGGTTATGCATTTACTACATTTGTTAGTGATAATCTCGGAGTAGGTCTCCACACAACTTCAAAAATTGGTCTTAATACTACAACAAGTCCCGGAGCATCTGATAGTGCATTAGAAGTTTTTGGTGATGCAAATGTTACTGGTGTTATAACAGCAACTACATTTTATGGTACTTTAACTGGTAATGTAGATGGTAATATAGATGGTAATGTTAATGCCTCTTCTGGTGTTTCTACTTTTACCGAACTTAAAGTCGGAACAGCAATTACAATGTCTGCCGGTATTGTAACGGCAACAAAATTCATAGGAAATCTTACTGGTGATGTAACTGGGGGAAGTGTAAATGCTGCCAGTGGAATTTCAACTTTTACCGAACTTAAAGTCGGAACAGCAATTACAATGTCTTCCGGTATTATAACGGCAACTACTTTTAGTGGAGCACTAGATTCTGCTAATTTAACAGAAACTATTGATGATGCTAGATTACCTGATTTAATCACATCAAATATTAATATTCTTTCTGGAACTTCATATTTTAATAAAATAGGTGTCAGTACGACCACACCTTCGAGTGATATTCACATAAGAAAGAATGCTCAGACAGCACTACAAGTTACGAGTAATTCAAATGCATCTCTAATTGGTCTAGGTAGAAGTGAAAGTATTACTGGATATAATGGTGTATTGAGATATGGAAATACTGATGGAGCATTTTCTCAATTTAGTGGTGTTGGTGTCACATCATATTCTCTGGATATAATGAATTATGGTCCAGGTAATCTTAATTTTTATCTGAATCCGTCTAATATTGCAGGAACGACCGGAGGATTCTACTGGCATAAAGAAACTCAAAGATTAATGGCACTTACTAGTGCAGGAAATCTTGGTGTAGGACTTACAAATCCATCATATAAATTACACGTTAATGGAACTGCTTATATAAGTGGAAATGTAGAATTTGGTAATAGTCTTAATCTTACGAATAATCTAATATTAGGATCTAATGGAAAGATTGGAATTAATTCATCATCACCAACAGAAAAATTAGATGTTGTTGGTAATATTGCTGCTACTGGTAATATTGCTGCTACTGGTAATATTACTGCTAATACTGGTAGTATTACTGCTAGTTCTATTTCTACTACCACTGGAACATCATCTCAATTCCTAAAGGCAGACGGAAGTATAGATTCTTCCACATATTTAACATCTGCACTCCAAAACGTTATAGAAGACACTAATCCTCAGTTAGGTGGTAATTTAAATGTTAATAATAAAAACATAGTCGGAAATGGTAATATTAATATTATTGGTTTTACATCATGTTCTGATGGGTTTAGAAGTGGAACTGGTGATCCTGTAAGAATAAGTGTAGTTGGTACAACATTAACCTTTAATGTTATTGGTATTGGAAGCACAAGCTTGACACTATCGTAAAAACCCTGTAGACTACCTTTGTTAGGGTTGAAGAGGAAGCTATAAGACACTTTAAGAACCGTCCACCAGGTCGCACTGGGGACGGTTTTCTGCTATAATAAGAAGGTAATCGAGGGACACCTTTGACCATCACTTTGCGACCCCACCAGCATGAAGCAGTCAATGCGATGTGGCAGAACAACAAAGGTCAGGTAATCATTCCTACGGGTGGTGGCAAGACTATTTGTATGATTGATGATGCCATTACCAATATGGAAGTCAGACATCATGGGCAAACTTTTGTTGTTGTAGCACCTCGCATTCTGCTTGCAGAGCAACTTTGTTCTGAGTTTCTTGAGTTGATTTCTTCCTCTCATAATACTCATGTGATGCATGTTCATAGTGGTGAGACTTCACACTTCTCCACAACAAAAGCAGAAAAGATCAATCTTTTTGTAAATACTGCTAGAACTGCTGGTGAGAATGTAGTAATCTTTACCACATATCACTCTCTACATCGTCTTGTAGAAGCAGATATCGAAGTCAATACGATTTACTTTGATGAAGCACATAACTCAGTCCAACGTAACTTTTTCCCTGCTACGGAGCACTTTTCTGCTGATGCTGATAGGTGTTACTTCTTCACTGCTACTCCTAAGCATTCTCTCTCTATTTACAAGCCAGGGATGAATGATTATGAGGTCTACGGTAAAGTCATCTGTAACATTCCTGCTCCTACATTAGTAGAGCAAGGATACATTCTGCCACCTAAGGTTGTTGTAAAGCAACTGGATATGGTTCAGGATAAGCAGATGATTGCCGACCGTGATTGTCAGAATCTGATTGAGACAATTGATGAGAACTCACTGGACAAAATCCTGATTGCCGCACGTTCTACCAAACAGATTATCAAACTTCTGAGTCAATCTGACTTCCGCAAAGAGTTATCTGATCGTGGTTATTCTTGTTTGTATATTACATCCAAGACTGGTGCAATCATCGATGGTCAGAAAGTCAATCGTGAGGTATTCTTTGATACTCTGAATGCATGGGGCAAAGATCCTAGCAAAAAGTTTGTTGTTCTTCATCACTCTATTTTGTCTGAGGGTATCAACGTCAGTGGACTTGAGGCAGTGCTGTTCATGCGTAACATGGATTATATCGGTATTTCGCAAAGTATTGGACGGGTCATCCGTCTAGGAGGGTCTCAGAAGACCTTTGGACTGGTCTGTGTGCCTGTTTATGATAAAGTGGGCATCAGCACTGCCAAGTCCGTTCAGGCAGTCGTTGACACCGTGTTTAAGCAGGGTCAACCTGCCATCTCCGTCATTCGTCGTTGATCATGAAAACCACCATCGAATTGGTTCAGGAACTTCGTTCTCTTCCTGATGCCATTTACCAAAATTTCTGCAATCAGGCGAAGATGGTTGCCTTAGAGTATCCTTCTGCACATGGAATTGACTGTTTTGCCCGTGGTGAAACAATCGAATACGGGTTTATTGATATTGTGGGGCAGTATATTGACCTGAAACCTAACAAGAAGGAAGATTTCAATGATCCCGATGGCCGGTATGCCCTAGAGCACCTGACGGATGTGAAAACGCAAGGAAAAGGGTTTTTACCACGTAAGGACAAGAAAGCGATGTTCTATTCTAAACAATGGGACATTAAAAAGACTGCTAGTGGTGCAAAACAGTTTGAATCAAAAGCACATTCATATATTCTAATCGATCCTATTTGTGCTAGAATTGCCGTGGTAGATACCAGTGTGTTCTATCGCAAAAGATTTCGTATTAACACCGCACGTATCTCATTCAGTGTCAAACCACAGGATGTTTATATGATTTACGATGGTATCACAAATGTGATTGATACTGAAGTTATTCCTGACCCAGATGCAATCTATCGTGAAATCTGGAAAAATGCAGGAAATAAACTAGAAGCACTGACCACTTGCTGAACTGTCACTCTGCCCCTCCACTCTGCCCCACTCTGCCCTATAATACAAAGGTAATCAAGGGAACACCACTATGAAAGTTGCAGTGACTCTTTATGAATCTGGAACAACTTTTGAAGAGGTTGTTATTGCCCGTGATTATCAACAAGCAAATCAGAAAGCACTTGCACGTAATCCTGGATCTACAATTATAAGTACCACTGCTATTTTTGATCAACCTGATCATGATACTTCTTGGATTGAAGAATCTTCATATGATGGAGGTTATTCTTCCTCTTCTAGTTCTTCTAGTGGACTTGGTGGAATTGCAATTCTAGCACTTGGTGGATGGTTAGCATGGGAGGCATGGAAGTTGGGTTCTGCTGTTGTTATGACTGCTTGGCAGTGGATTGTAGGTGCCACCCAATGGGCATGGGGTTTATTCTCTTGGATTCCATTTATGTCACCACAACTTCTTGTTGGTCTTATTTTTGGTTTCTTCTTTATTGTTCTTATTCTTGGAGCACTTGATGACTAAGTTTCTCAAACCACATGTTCATAATCAGAGTCTCCTGAATGTAAAACCAGGAGATCCTGATGGTTTTGTATCCAATGATGGAATGTGGGCTGCTGTTCCACTAGCAGGAAAGAAGAAAGGGTTCTGTATTATACATAATGGTAGTCAAGTGCATAGTGTAAAAACGTATAAACAGGCACTTGATTATATTAAAAAGTATTCTAAAATCAAAAAGAAAGCAACCTCTTCTCTTGAACAATTTCTATGACTGATAAACAACAAAAGCGCAAAGATGCACTTGGACTTTTTTATGAAAGTGTATTAAAACCAGACCATGAACTCAGAAAATGTGCTCACAATCAAGAATGTTTCTTTGAGTTAATGGGATGGAGATCAGAAATTTTAGAATATCTTGATAATCGTAGAAATCAGGAGTTTAACCAATGACAGCACAATATGTGCTTTTTTTGGTATTTGGAGTTATTTTATATGTGATAGTCACTGATCCAAATGTCGCAAAAGCATTTGATTATATACTAAAGTTAGTGAATACAAACATTAGAAAGGAATTATGGTGGTTAAAAAATAATCCTTCTAATCCTGTGGTAAAATATATGATGTACCGTAAAAATCTTAAACTTGCAAAGGAATTGCGAGCAAAAATAAATAAACATCTAGAGGCAAAAGAATAGTATGCTGTCTACAAACTACCGTCTTCGATTAGAATTTATTTGTAAATGTATTGCAAATAACGAAGAGGTGAAACTCGATGATATGGTATGGGCACAGAAACTTGCGAAAGCAAATACATCTGCTTATGAAATGTTGAAAAAGGCAAGAAGACAATCTTCGCAAAACATTGAGGAAGGTAGTATGGATGATTTTATGAATAGGATGGGGTTAGGTGACCCGGACCCATCCAATTATAAGACGGGATTTGGTTCTGCTGATGAAATTGCAGATTGGTTTAATCATGAAAAAAGAGACGATTGGAGGCAAAGAGATTAAAATGCAGGCAGTAATTTACAGCAACGGAAGTCAAGAGTGTGAGAGAATGATATCTCTTCTTAAATCTCTTGGTGATGACTTTCATGAATATGTTTTAGGTGTTGACTTTGATGATAAGGCATTTGAGGCAGAGTTTGGAACAAATGCAACATATCCTCAGGTTGCAATCGGTTATCATCACATTGGTAGTATGAAGGAAGCACTTCAGTATATGAATGAACAAGGAATGTTTGTATGAAACCTATAATCCTTTTTGCTTGCTTTTTACCTCTGGCATTAATTTGGATTATTATGAAACTCTCGTTATGGATTGCAGCTGTTAACGAAGAACAGAATTATGTCCGAACAGAATCCAAAAAAGCACACGGACCATATGTGGCAGATGCATATGCGGATGTTGATGAGGAGGAAGAAGAATATGGAGACCGCACAGATTATCGATGATGCCTTATATGAGTATTATACTGTAGAACAAGGTAAACCCGTTCCTAATTGGAAATATATGAAAGATGCTACCTGGTGGATAGAATATCTTGAAAGTTTAGGTATTGACCCAAGAAATCCATAGTGTTAAATATAACACAAGTTGCATTGAAGCAATGGATCAGAACTTAAATTGGAACTTATTGCATCAGTTTGTAAAAGAATTAGGTGATGAGGGTCATGACTACAAAATACATCAGAGATCCTTATCAGACACAGTGAGCACACACAAGGAAATTGTGATAGAATATGGGTATAAACAAGAGAAACCTGATGCCTGATGAAACTTGGACAGTCATGAACAATCTTGAGCAATCATTTTCCCGTATTTCTACGGTAGAATTTATGTTGGATGAATTGCAAGAGGCTGTAGATGAACAAAATCAAATGAAAATTGTTGATATTTGTTATGCACTAAACTCTTTTCTTCCAGTTTATACTGAAAACTGGGATAAAAACTTTAAGAAAGCATGGAAACAGGTTGTGAGTAACTAATTATGATACCAGTTTTTGTTGATGATCCTAACACCTGGACAACAATACAGGTTCCACAAGAGATTGTGAGAATTTGTGAGGATTTCACGGTACTCGATCCTCATAATGAAGAGAATACTGTCAGTGAGAAATTAAGACTGATTGACTGTTATTGGTATAATATGGGATATTATGATAGTGCTCCCCCTCTCTTTCCTTTGTTTGAATAATATGATTAATCCAATCTCCTATGTAAAGAACACCAGAACTTCTTATTCTAAATTATTGGAGAGGAATATCAATGAGGTTCAGGTTCAGTTTGATGATGAAAATCCTGCATGGATACCTTATGATACTTTAATCGCAATAGATCGCATGATTACAAATGAAAAAGAATGATATTGTAGAATACATAGGATGCTCTCAAGAGCAAATAAGGTGGGGGAATAATGATGATCCTACATCATATCTCATAATTGGTAGGGAGTATACGGTTGAAAAAGTAGATGTTCATTCTCAACATACAAAAATCAAAGTCTATAATAAAGTAGGATGGTTTAACTCGGTATGCTTTGAACTAAAACATTCTGGGGTAAATAGTAGTTTAGAATATCTAAAAGACATGGATCCAGATAGCATACAATTAGAAACCACATCTAAACTCTTTGAATATGAAAAACTATCCAGAGAAATTGAGAACTGTGAAGATCTTGATACAATGAAAGAGATGGCTAGATGCTTTATTAAATTGTATCTAAGACATCAAGAAGTTACAACCCAAATTATGAAAATGCCATGAGTTTAATTGATCCCTCTGACCCATTGTTTTTTACAGAATCATCCAGTGAACCTTATGATCGACATCACTATCAAATTATAAAAACTGATGGTATGTCTCTTACAGTAGAATCATGGGGAGAAGCACAATCAGTCTGGTGGAATACTCCATCATCTTTTCTCTCTCATATTGATGTATTAGATAAAAAAGAAGTAAAAGGTTTCAAATGATTAATGACTTTCTAGATAATTTGGGTGCTCAACAACATGAAAAAATAATTGAGAAAAATGCCAGCAAAGAAGACTACTACAACTCGCAAAGCGAAGGCAAAGAGTTCAACAAAAACTCCGAAGAAAAAGAATCTAACACCTGAAGAAATGCATCCATTTAAAGCATTCCCTTATCGATTAGAATATAGGGACGGAAATGAAGATCGAATCTGCCATTTTGATTGTAATGAACACAGACAAGCACACATTAAACGATACAAACTCAGAAAAAATAAGTACACAATTAATGATCTCACCGTTGCCTAACCTAATCGCAACGGGCTTGATATTTCTGTCCGTCTTTGCTATAATCCTTGCAGGATACATTCACGGGCACATGAGTATCTCTGCTGTCTACAAAACTTTAAATCCATGACTAAAAAAGAATTTACTGGAAAGGGTGGTGAAACTTGGGAGTGGGAAGAAACTCCCGAAGTTACTGAAGCACTCAAGCAACTTCATGATAGAGTGAGACGTGCTAAACTCAAAGAGGACGATGACAAACTGAACTATGAAACTGGAGGAAAATGAGGTATACTCTTATATTCTTCCTCGGCATCTTCGCCCTCATTTTCCATCAATATGAATGCGTAGAACAAGTCGGAAAAAAATTAGGTTATCCCCAATATAAATCAGTTCGTTATTGTAATGGAGGACAAATGTAATGAAAGATCAACCAATCACAGTCGAAGACTATAAAGAGCACAGTCAAGAGTTCTTTGATAAGTATTTTTATGTTGCCAAAGAACTTGGTGAAGGTGCTAAGGCAGAAGACATCCTTAAAATTATGGAGTCTCTTGCTGGTGTTGTTATGAAGAAAAGATCTGAAACTAAAGTAGGACCTTTTGGATTTAATAAAAAACCACCCGAAGAGAACAATGATTCAGACTGATACAAAACCAGAAGTCATTATACCAGAAGGTGCCGAACTTATTGACGAGTGTTTCTATGTTTGGGCAACTCGTTACGGTTTGTTTTCTTCGATGACTAAACAAGGTCGTCAAATGCTCACTGGTGCCGTTAGGGATAATGTAATCATCATGACCCGATTTCATCTCCAATGTGAGCAGGATGGAACCCTAGATAATCATACGATAGTTGTTTCTGGTGGAGGATCCTATAAGGATTTGTGATTATGTATGAGGAATTAAATTGTTTCGAGGAAGCACTTAAACACTTTGGAACAAGGGTCGAAATCATTACCGCCATGGAAGTATCAAAACGCATTAGTCCAGATGATGCATATAAAATGATAAAGGATGAACTTAAAGAAGTAAAAAAGTGTCGTAAGCAATTTAAAAAAGATGAGTGCTGATTCCCTTAAAGTTAATCAGAATGAAGACGGTTCATTTGATCTTGAATGGGATAAAAATGACCCGAATTGGAATTGGTTAAATAATATGACCAGTAAAGAAATTCAATCTTTCATGGAAAAAGCAATTAAAGACGAACTTAATTCTCATGAATGAAGATGTTACAAATTCTCCAAAAGACTGGGAAGATTTTTGGAATTCTAAAGATAGTGATACAGAATATACAAAAGAAGAAAAAGAACATCTTTTGAATACAAAATCAAAGTATTATTTCGATAAAAATAGAAACAAATAAAATGGCACTCTCAGAATCAGTCGAAGCATCACTCAAAGAAGCAGAACAATCACTTCGTAATGCACTTGCATTTGCTGCAAGACAAGAAAGACCAATGGTTTGTAGCACTATTGCAGATATGATTGGTAAAATAGAATCAGTGATTCATACTGATGAAATTCTTGATAAACTTGAAAATCGCAATCCCGGAGACAGTGGTATTTTTGACTCTTGGTTTAATACTGATGAATAAATGTAAATAAAAACTTAAATTCCTAGATAATATTGAATTCTAATGTTAGAATATCAACACACCGCAAGAAATCTATGACTTTACCAAAAAACGGCAAGAAATTGACCGAAATGGAGGAAAAAAGCATGAAAATTGCCTTAAAAGAGGCAGATATACGTGCAATTCACCCAGAAAGAATGGAAGCTCTTGCTCATTATTTGGTAGAAAAGGCAAAAAGTCAAAATAAATAAAAACAGAAAAACGATAACACAATGGAAAATATCGAAACTCACATTGCAAAGGACAAAGAAATCCTTGAAAATCCAACAACGTCTCCCCAACAAAGGAGACATATTGAAGGTGAACTACATGAACTGGAAGAATATGCTGAACATCATAAGTCAGAGATTGAAGCAGGTGATCATCATGACCCCTCACCACTAGAACTATTTTGCGATGCTAACCCATCAGAACCCGAATGCCTAGTTTATGAAGACTGATTGAGACAGTTTGAGAAGTGTCACACTGACCCTCACAGGGTCTTTTTTATGCCCTATAATAACAAGGTAATCAAGCAAAGGCACCATGGGCACCCGTTCCCGCATCGGCATCGAACTTCAAGATCAGAGCATCGTTTCTGTTTATTGCCATTATGATGGTTATCCTGAGTTCAATGGTAAAGTTCTGCGTGACAACTATGATACCGTTGAGAAAGTAAAAGAACTGATTGATGGTGGTAATATGTCCTGCACTTGGACTAATGCCGGTTGGGGTAATGAAACTCTGCCTGAATCTGGTGCTTTGTATTACACTATGCGTGGTGAATCTCTTGAAGATAATGCACCACGTCTTGATAAAGATATGGAAGAGTTTTTCTCTGATGGTGAAGAATACTCCTATATCTTCCGTAATGGTAACTGGTTTGCCTATGATATGAACTATTTCGATGATATGGTAGCACCAGAACCAGTAGAAATCCCTGCTGGACCACTTGCCTAAGTGTCACACAGCATCCTGAAACCCTCTCAGGATGCTCTATAATACATTCATACAAGGGAAACCACCCATGACTGCCACCTTCACCGACTACGTTGCTCAGAAAGATGCTCAGAACACCATTCAGTTGAACGTCACCAAGTATGGTCTGATGCTGTGTGATGCTCTTCAGCAATCACATCAACGTCAGTATCCAAATAGTGGTCGCAACTATTCTTATGCACTAATTTCTGGTCGTAAGTATCACAAAGTGATGCAGTGTATAGATGGTCAGACTGAATCAGTTCACTGCTTCATTGATAGGAAAACTGGTTCCGTATACAAAGCAGCATCAATCAAAGCACCAGCAAAAGGTGTTCGTTTCAATCTATTAATCATCGAAGAACGTGAGTTTGTGTTGGAGAACTGTGATTGGGCAGGTGGTTATCTCTATCGTAACGCATACTATCAGGGTGCTTGATTATGGATTACACTAAAGAACAATTGATCGATGCTTTGGTGCATGAGTGGGACTATCTCTGCCATGATGATTATGATCCAGAAGATCCGACACCAGAAGAATATCGTAAAGATATGGAAGAACTTACAATCGAACAATTGATTGAAGAAACATCAACTGACGAAATTTACACTCTTGACGATTTTATGGAGACTCATGGATGATGAAGGTATCATGTGATCGATGGATTGTCTCATGGAAACGTGAGAAGAAAAATGGTTACACTTCAACTCAGGAGGTTGTAGTTTATGGAATTGAAAATGTTAAGCATGTCATTGACACAATGGTTCCGACCGATGAATGGAGTGTAAAACCGGCATGACATCAAAAGAAAAACTTTTATTTGTATCATCGTTCATTTGGTTTCTACATTGGGGCACATGTCTTACATCTTTCATAGTGGATACGGTTATTCTCAAAAACGGTGTGAGAATATTACCCATCGGTTTTTGAGTGAATACTTTCCACGACATAAGATCACAGTAGAGATTGAACACAAAGGTCTCAAACGTGATGGTGTTGTTGGTTATTGTGATGTGGTTGGTGATCATTATCGGCCACGACACTTCCTGATTGAACTTCAGGCACGTATGTCTGAGGAAATGTATATAAAAACTCTTTTTCATGAACTGACCCATCTGGCACAGTGGGTAGGTGGTTCTCTGCGGTTTCATCATGGAAAAATGAGATATTGTCAAGAACCGGTGGAGAATTATGATTATTGGGATCAACCACATGAAATTGAGGCACGGGAGGAAGAAGTAAGGCTATATCATCAGTGGTTAAATGAGGAATAGAGTGTGTCAGTCGAACAAGTGTCACAGCAGGGGTTTCAGAACCGTCTGGTGGCATTATAATATGAAGGTAATCAAGGAAACCCCCATGACTACTTTCGACTTTGAAACCGAGTACCACTGGGGTGCTCTCATGGTCAAACTGGTTCCCATGTTTGCCATGGATGTTTACAAAGCATCCGATGATGAGTTAGTATGGGTCTTTGATGTGAACAACCCCAAAGATGGTTATCATGTCCCTGCTCGCAATCTGTCCACCTATTCTTATTGATTATGAAACTTACTACTAATCAAGTCTACGGAAAACTGAAAGCAACGGACTTTCGTGGGTTTGGTAAACCTAAAAAGAATAAAGGTGCTAGAGGACAACTGATTGAACTTGCACTTGGCATTCCTAATAGTAGCAAATTAACTGACCTGATTGATGGTGAGTTGAAAACTTTCACGGTTGGACAAACTATCGCAGTCACTTCATTGAAGCATTGTCTTTCTGACATTATTGAGAAAACTGTTGAGTTTGAAGATAGCAAAGTTGGTCAGAAACTTGCACAAACTATCTACGTTGGATTTACTAAAGACAACGATCATGTGGGTACAAAGATTGTAAACGATGAACTTGACCCACAACACTATCAACAACTCGCAGAGGATTATGGTTACATTGCGGCAAACATTAAGGTAGCATATGAAAATGATGCAACGCTGCACACTATCACTGGACCAAACAATCTGTTGCAAATTCGTACCAAAGCAAGCAAGAATAAGTATGGCGAATATACCCCACTGTGCTATAATGGTGTTGAGTTGAAAGACAAATATATGGCATTCTATCTTCTCTCTAATTTTGGAAAACAGGTTCTTAAATGAATAAACCTTTTTTAAAGTGGGCAGGCAATAAGTTTAGAGTCCTGCCCCATTTGTTGCCCATTATTGGTGATCCAAAGAAGTATATTGAACCGTTTGGTGGTAGTATGGCAGTCGCACTTAATGTGTCTGCCGATGAATATGTTTTGAATGACATTAACAGTGACCTCATCAATCTTTATGGGCATGTAACAGATAGAAATGATGACAATTTTATCAAGTATTGTCAAGAACTTTTTTATGAAGGTAATAACCGAGAAGCATATAATGAGATGCGAAACCTGTTTAATCAATCTACTAATACATTAGAACGGTCTCGCATGTTTGTGTATATCAATCGACATTGTTTCAATGGTCTGACTCGGTATAATTCCAAAGGAGGGTTTAATGTTCCTTTTGGAAAGATGAAGAATCCAAAATGTCCTGTGAATGAAATGATGGAATTTCGGATGTACTATCTCCAGAGGAATCATCGATTCATGTCAACATCGTTTGAGGATCCTGCACTTTATGAGAACATTGAGTCTGGTGATGTAGTTTATTTTGACCCACCATATGTCCCTGCTTCAGATACTGCAAACTTTGCAAGTTATGCAAAGGAGGGATTTACTTATGACCAGCAAGTTGAGTTGGCAGAGTTAGCAGAGTCCTTGTGTAATCGTGGTGCCAAAGTGATTGTAAGTAATCATGATACTCCTGTTAGTAGAGAACTCTACAAAAATGCACAAATTCATTCGATACAGGTGGCAAGGTTCATTTCTGCCAAAGGTTCTAGCAGAAAAAAGGCAAATGAATTGATTGCAGTGTACCAGTCTTAGAAGTGTCACAGGGTGCCCTGAAACCCCACCAGGATGCCTTATAATACAGAGGTAATCAAGGGAACACCACCTCACATGCAAATCACCAATAACGTCACCACAGTTGATTTCTTTCCTGAGGCATTCATTGCGGAGGCAGATGAAGACAAAGGAATGATCGTAACAGTCAAACGTTTTCAGAAACGTGTTACTTTTAATTCTAATGGTCTGAAGTCATATTCGACTGTGACGGCACTGAATGCCCGTAATGAGTGGGACACACGTATTGCGAATGGTGCGGTGGTAACTGACTTTAATCTAGATCAAATGCCACGTTCAGAGTATATGCCAATGGCAGTAGGTTGATGAAAGTAATTCAGTATGTACTGAGTGGCATTTGTATTACATTTGCCCTCAGTGTTTATTTGCTATTCTTAGCACAACGTGATTCCAAACTGTTTCAGAACTATGATGACTCAACAACAATCGAATCAAGAGTTCGTGAATGATTTGTTTGATAAACTCTTTAAGCACACAGACACGGACATGATTGATTTGCACGATGATGATTCGTGCTGTGACCATCTTGAATTTGAACAACTTGCTCTTGATTTCTAATGACTGATTTAACTTTTTCCGGTGTATTTTTAACAGTTGAGGAACATGATTGCATGTATACGGTTTGTAGTGAGGGTGAATTATTCCGTGTTCCATTTAATCATCTCAACTTAAACTTTGATGAGTTTGAGATTGTAGATTTTTGGGATGATGATGTGGATGCAGAACAATTAGAGGAGATACAATCAAAATTAATTGATATGATGCAAATGGTAGGATTGTATTTCAAATCACAACCAGTTGAATTATCATGAATGTATCTCATATGATTGAAAGACTTGAAGATGCCATTCAAGTATGTTATGATGTTGGTAAGGATGAAAACAAAGGTTATCCTTATGCGACTGGTTATTCTATGGTTACAATGAAAGAAACCATATGGCAATTAAAGGAGTTAATGAATGAAGAAGACTGAGGTTAACATTGAACTGAATGTGCATGAGTTGGATATCATACTCAAGGCACTTGAATTAGTGGAGAGTATAGATGAGATACAGATTAATCGATCATCAGGTAGTATTGATACTTTGTATGATCGGTTATATGATTATTATGTTACCTTAGACACAACAAACGTTGAACTCAATTATGAATCTTATGTTGAACCCTCTTTCTGAACCAGTGACACCACAAACAAATCCAGAGTTATGGTATTCATGGTATGCAGTGGTCAAAGAAGATGCACCTGAAGTATTGGATGAATTTATTGAAAACACTGCTGCCAAGATGGAACTGACTGTTGATTACTTTACTGCGGAATTCCTTCCTACGGAGAGCATGTGAAAAGGTATTTGTATGTTGTTGATTACTGGGTGCCATTTCCGGCATCAGAATATGGAGGGTTAATTACATTGATTGCAGAGAATGATACAGAAGCCCTTGAATTGTTATCTGATGAAGAATCATTTCGTGAAGAATACAAATCTCTGATTATGGAGAAGATTATTACTGCGACTAAGTTGGAGTTGGCAAACGATTATGAAAGTGGTATAATAGAAGCATTCTGCACTTAATATCATGGCACAAGGATTCCAAATAAAAAAGAATAATGAATTATATAAACTACAGGAAGAAGGAACATCGGGATGGACTGATATCACGGGACCATTAACAAAGGAAGAATGTAAGAAGTATTATGATGCACAATTAAATGAAGGTACAAATCCAAACCGATTAAAGGTTGTAAGAGTATCATGATTGATTTCCCACATCTACCACCCGAAGGTTTTTCTTATTCATTTGAATCATTTAATGCAAGGTATGATGCAGTATGGATAGTGAATCATTCAGTGTTCTCTTATAGAGATACACCATCCAAAGCAATATGGGGATTCTATTCATCAAAGAAGCAAAAGTATTATGCACCAATTAATTCAAAGAAGGTAGGTAAGGAAGTATCTATTAAGAATACAACTCCTTATAGTGCAATGAAAAAGAACCTAAATCCATTAGAATCAGTATTGTATTCATGACTTATCAACCAAAGGTAAATGATTATGTAAGATGGAATAAGAATGGATTCATACATGAAGGATGGGTATACTTTGTTGATAGTGCTTATATTACGATTGAGACAGGAGTGAAACCTAAACCTAATTGTGAGTATACCAGAGAGGAAAAACATAAGTTCATTCATACTTTGTTATTGTGTTATCCTCATCAGTGGAAGGATCTTACTTATGTGAAGAGACGGGAGAGTATCTATGATTAACGGTAACAACGGATACATTATAGGTTAAAAAATAGGTTTTTAATATGATTATAAATATAAAACAGTTTTTTACATAGTTGTGGAAAAGTATTGTATTTCTGTGGATAAACCCTATTATTTGTGTGGAAAACCTGTGAATTATTATCTTATAAACGTTCTCTAATACTCTTATAAACCTCTCAGTAACCTCAGATCTTATGCCTTATAAACCTCTTATAAACCTCTTATAAACCTCTTATAAACCTCTTATAAACCTCTTATAAACCTCTTATAAACCTCTTATAAACCTCTTATAAACCTCTTATAAACCTTCTGAGACTTGTGACCTTTACCTGCGAGCATAGCACACCGAGAGCATTTTGTCAATACCCTCCGCATAAAAATTCTGAGACCCACACATTTTTTCTCGTCGAGACTTATAAATAATGCTTATGGATCTCGACTAGGAATGCACTTGACATCTAGACGAGATACATGTATAATAACAAAGTAACATACAAATCTCGACGAGACCCATGTATTACTACGATCACAATCTCGACTATACATCATTAAGCAATGATCATAATGTATACGATCTCGACGAGATGTGTGAGACATACATGCATAATGCATCACAAGATATGCAACTAGATGCATATGACGATGATGATGAGTACGCACGAGATACATGTGATTACGTCGAGCTTGCATATAAGCATTACGCATAACATACGAGATACACATACACATTATAACACACATCATACGAGATACACATGTACGCACACAAACGCATCATAAGTGTTACATTAGACATTGAGTGTTATGAAGATCTAGACCTGCAGAATATTAATTGGAATGATATCTTAGGACTAGAAGGTGACGAGAATGTTGATATTAGCATCAGAGAGACTGCAGATTTATATTAATGTGCCACTTCCCCGACTGTCACAAGAGGGCATTAGAAGACCTTATAAGACCCATAGAGAGACCTTATGAGTATGACAGTCGGGGAAGTGGCACACTAGATGGTTATTGGGTCCAAAATCGTGTATTGTAGAAGGGTCAAAGAAATTCACCCCAAAAATGATTAACAACGACACACTTGAAATGTTAATGAGTCGTGAACAGTTAATGGAAGATATCATCGCAATTGTTGATGAATATTTTCAGGCACAGATTAATGAGTGTGATGATATGGGAGAGTTGGATAATTTTGAAGAGGCAAAGGATGATTTAACATCTGTGCTATGTGATGCTGTCTGTAAGAATTTCCCTGCTAAGTAACACAAACCGGTCGGCTGCCTCCCAGTCGGCAAAGTGTCACAAGGTTTCGGCACAGGGTCCAAAATCGTGTATTGTAGTTAAGTCATCAGGAATTCACCAAATGCAAGGTTTCAACGGTTGGGCAAATTGGGAGACCTACAATGTTGCTCTCTGGATCGGAAATGACGAGGGTTTGTATGGACTGGCATGTGATGTTGCAAGGGATGGTGGAACTTATGGTCATATGGTAAGTATCATCCACGATGCTGGAAGTAAAGAAACTCCGGACGGATGTAAGTGGGACGATGTTAATATCAACGGAATCGAGGTTAATAACATGATGAAAGAACTTGTAGACTAAGTAACACTTACTCACCTCACACTAACTAACATTATGACTTGTTCTCAAACTGTATTTGAAACCCTCTATGATTTCGTAGAGGAGATGCAACCTGACCTTGAAATGTGTCTTGACTATTGTGAATCTCAAGGCATTGAAGTCACTAGTGACGTTGAACGTGTGATTGATAATTTGCTTGCTTAAGTAACCCTTACTCACCTCACACTCACTAACACTTTTTTTAAAATGGATTACGACACTTTCGACACTGACATTTTCTCTGAGATTAATGATATGCCCGGTGAAATTTATGATGTGATTGAATATAAGGAAGAGGGAGAAGATGATAAAAAGTTTGATGTGGAAGGATATCTCAACGGTAAGATAGATTACTGATGAAATTTACTCTCGTTCGTTTTAAAGGTCGGTGGGTGAAAGTATCAAACAAACTATCACCCCCATCTAACTGGGTTACAGTTATCAACTCACCTCACACTAAGTAACATCATGCTCAAAGGTCAAGTTTTAAGAATCGTCGGTGAAACTGCAAGAGACGTTGATCCTAACATGACAAGATTGGAGAAGTTTGAAGTATTTTGTCGTGTATGTGATGGTTTACTTCAAGATGGTAAGATTAGTTCTGCTAAACATTATGCATGGACAAATCCTTTTTAACACTTAAGAAAATCACTAAGTAACACAAACCGGTCAGCCGCGAGTGGACAGTTGGACAAAGTGGCACAAGGTCACGGCACAGACCTCAAAATCGTGTATTGTAGAAGGGTCAAAGAAACGAGTTCAATTTTGCTTTACACTGTTCACTGTCCAGCACTTAACGAAACTGAGAATTGTGCTTCTCAGGATCATGCCATCGATGTTGCTTATTCGATGTATAGTGAGTCTAATTCCACTGTCTGGGTTGAAGATTACCTCGGACATACTGTTATCGAATTGGGAGACTAATTCACTTATTCATTCTTTTCTTTTCCTTAACTAACAAAATGGCAACTCCAATTTTCTCTCTTATTCCTTCCGAACAACAATCAAAGTGGAATGATATTATGGGGCAAATGTGCGTCTTTGTGAATGATACAAATGCCGATGTAGATATGGCATATGATTGGGTATGTGAAATGCTTGAAATTGTCTCCTTCGTTGATAACGAAACGGCATGGGATTCTTTTTATGATACTTGGACATCTTGCGATAATCGTAATGATCTGAGTACCTATGTGCTCTCCTAAGTAACACCTACTCATTCATTCACTAAATCACATGCCTATCTGGAATTGCTACGGTTACGACAACAAAAAAGAGATGCACGATGTGCTCTCTTATATGAGAGAAACTGCTGCCGAAGCATATGCAAGATGCAAAGAATTACATCCAAACTTTGAGATTATTACAGTAAAACTTCGTCCTGAGTAACACTTACTCACTGCACTAACTAACACTCTCTCATTCAAATTATGAACTACACTCTTAAGCAACTTCAGGAACGTGTCAATCTAATGGTTGAATTGCAAGGTGAAAATGAAGTTTGTGCAGCATGGATTTATACGAAGGAAGATATTCATATGAAGGATAAAGATGGTGAGGTTGATTATGATATTGAGGTAAATGACCCTGAGTTAGTAGAAAGAATCTTTGATGATGTTGGGCAGATTGATTATATCTACACAATGATTCAAGACTGTGTGGATGAGGTTACAGAGGAGCAACTAATGTTACAACAGCAGGAATTAGCAGAGAATAAGTAACACTAACTGTAGTATCACTAAATGATACTCAGGTCAGCCGCGAGTGGACAGTTGGACAAAGTGGCACAAGGTCACGGCACAGACCTCAAAATCGTGTATTGTATAGAAGTGGAGGGGACAGCACCTCTCCACACCTCTCAGACCTTTCTACCTGCCTCTCATGCGTAAAATCGAATCCCAAATGGTTCAGGCAATCGAAGATAACACGAACTGGACCTCTGCGAACACATGCGTCACCCTTGAAGATGGTATCAGCAAGGTTTATCTTCACGGCAATTTGATTGCTGAGATTGACGAAAATTCAATGAAACTTTATGACGGTGGTTATCAATCACAGACCACAAAATCCCGTCTTAATGTAATCCTTTCAGAGTACGGAGTTGCTGGTGAAAGTGTATTCCAGAAAAACTTTGAATGGTTCATCCGTCTCTGGAATGGCACCGAATTCTTTACAACTGAGTTCCGTAACGGTATGCGTCTTGCATGATTAAAACTAAAAAAGAATGGGCATCAATCTATGCCCGTTTTTATTCAATCGTTCTCATTCTCATCATTCTCTAATATGTTCCGCATTGCCTCTTCAATCACAACCCGTCGCACTTTGTGGGTTTCCAGTGATAACGTAGCAGTTTCTGCTTATATTCATGCCGGTGCATGTTCGTCCTACAAAGGTAGTGACCCCGGCAAATATCGTTGCAATCCTGAGGCAAAGAATATTTCCTTCCCTATCTGATACAAACTCCCCACCTTATTCATTCACTTTTTTCTCAACATTATGCAAAATAAGCACATCGAACATCCCGAAGATTCTATTCTCACCGGAGATTTAAGTGCTCTTGATTGTCTACGTAATGAGGGCAATCTGTCAGTAAAGATGGACGGGGCACCTGCAATCGTATGGGGAAAGAATCCTGCGACCGGTAATTTTTTCGTGGGAACTAAATCAGTCTTTAACAAAGTAAAGATCAAAATCAATGAATCGCATCAGGATATTGATGCAAACCACACGGGCAACGTTGCAACAATCCTGCATAAGTGCTATGACTATCTTCCACTAACTGACGGCATCTTTCAGGGTGACTTTATCGGATTCGGTGGGTCTGATGAATACACACCGAACACAATCACCTATCAGTTCGATAACATTGTAGAGGAGGAGATTATCATTGCTCCTCATACTTACTATACAGCAGAGAGTGATTTAAGGGATGCAATCGCACACCCAATGAACTTCATCATCACAGACACATTCTATTGTAAGATTGTGAAACCCAGAGCAACGATTGCATCTGGTCGTTATGATGATGGTCTGAAGAGATTCCATGACTTAGACGATGTAATTCAGTTTGCTAAGGTGATGGCACAGAACATTGAGTTTGTATCAGATAAGGATGCCAAACTGATTAAACAGGAACTCAATTCCTGCATCCGTGAGAATCGTCCCGTGATTGCTTCCACCTTTATGAATGAGAAACTCATCAGTTTCTGGTTGTTAGTCAAGTCGATAAAAGAGGATGCTATCTATCTCTGTCGGAATAATGGTCCTAAGGCATACATCGGGCAGACTCCAATCGGTGGTGAGGGTTATGTCTACTCCAATGAGTTCGGCACATATAAACTGGTCAATCGTGAGCAATTCAGTTATGCCAATTTCAGCAACAATAAGTTCCAAAGTGTAGACAAATAATCTTATCACCCTCATCAGCAACCCTTATCGTTTAGGGGGTTGGCAGGGGGGTGCGATGCTGTAGAATATGGAGGAACAAAGCAAAGCACCTCATGCGTTCTGACCTTATCTGGAATGAGTTTCTCACCTCTGCTGAATGGGATGGCACCGTCTCCTGGTCAGAGGGGTTGCGGTTCGTTCACCATCTTGGTTTGCTGGATTCGTTCATTGCCTCCCCCTACTGGTCACTGATGAACGAACGTCTAGATGCTGGTGAACTGGGGACGTGGGTTCTAGAGGGTTGACCTCTCTCAGTTTTTTCTCTTTACTTTTTTATGAAACTTCAAAAACAAATTGAACTTAAAATGAAAATCTCTGATTTTTCATTAACCCGACTCAATGGTAAACACTGCATTTGGAATCACAACGTATACAAACAGGCACGGGTTGTGACATCACGAACCCCCAGTGATTGTCGCGTTATGAAAAACATTCAGAGAGACATTAATCAGCAACTTAGACTTTATACCGTTCGTTCGTGATACAGCAGTAGGGGGGTATATGCCCCCCTTATGTGTTGCCCCCCGTATATAAAAACCCCCTACTACTTTAAGCTATAAACGACCCAAAGTCCGTTCGTGATATCACTCTGATAAAAAAAAATTTTCATATATAAAAAATGGCACAAGGGTTCAAAGATATGCAAAAAAATCCGCAGGAAAATTTTACGACTGTAGAGATTGACCCAGTAAGTGGGGAACATATTATTACGATACCGGAATGGATCTGTGATGAGAAGGGGTGGTACGAGGGAACAGAAGTAAATATTGAGGTAGAGAATGACTGTATTATTATTAAGGATCTCGAAGAGATTTGAGGTTAGCAGAACCGAGGTCTTGAGGTTAGCAGAACCGAGGTCTTGACGGTGTATAGATATAGTGTTATGATAGTGACGAAGTTCATTTACAGTTATGGCTAAAGGATTTACAGTAAAAGCAAAGACACCCAAAGCAACTGAGAGTGCTCCAGAATGGGACTATGCGAAGGCAAAGGAAATGGTAAAAGGCAAGTCCATTGTCTTTTGTTTACCAGGTAGAGGAGTATCTTATACGTATCTCAAAAACTTTGTACAACTTTGTTTTGACTTAGTACAGGCCGGAGCAAGTATTCAGATTTCGCAAGATTACAGTTCGATGGTAAATTTTGCAAGATGTAAGTGTTTAGGTGCGAATGTATTGCGAGGACCGGATCAAATTCCATGGGACGGTAAGTTGCAGTATGATTGGCAATTATGGATTGATAGTGACATTGTATTTTCATCTGAAAAATTTTGGCAGCTGGTATTGATGGACCAGGACATTGCGAGTGGATGGTACATGACAGAAGATGGTAAGACCACTTCAGTAGCACATTGGATGGATGAGGATGATTTCCGTAATAATGGTGGAGTAATGAATCATGAGACTGGGGAGAGTATTTCAAAGCGTCGTAAACCGTTCACTGTAGATTATGCAGGATTTGGATGGTTACTGATTAAGCACGGAGTCTTTGAGAGTGATGCAATTAAGTATCCATGGTTTGCTCCTAAGATGCAAGTCTTTGAGAGTGGAGAGGTGCAGGATATGTGTGGAGAGGATGTAAGTTTCTGTCTCGATGCTATCGAAGCAGGATTTGAGATTTGGTGTGATCCACGTATCAGAGTTGGGCACGAGAAGACAAGAGTCATCTGATGGTACTGACAGAATATACAATTCTCCATAAAGGGAAAGTACTGTACAAGAACTTGACCGAGGAAGAATATTTTGATAAGATGGAGGACCTTTCGATAGAGTATTATCAGAAAGGTTTTCCAAGACCGCAAGATCTCGAAACAAAAAGGGTAAGTATTTAAGGAGTTATTATGGCAGTTCGTTCAAAGGTTGGATTAAGTGGTAATGGTTTTGTGGAAGGGAAACCGAAGAAGTCTCGTCAAGGGAGTGGTAAGCACACAAAGTATGCCGCGACTTCTCGTAACAGCAAACGTAAAATGTATCGTGGACAAGGACGAGGTTAATATATAAGTGTAGTTATATTGACACCATATGGCATGTTTGATTGCAAATCTTCCATCACAGGAAGTATGGGTTCGTAAGGAATATCTAACGGACCATCAAAGTGGACATGGTGAATTTGTAAAGGGCGTCTGGGTATCGATTAAATCGATTCCTGGACGTGCTTTTTATTTTGAGACCTATCTACCAGAATATGCGGCAATGTATGATAAATTGCCTATCAGTGCCTTTGTGGCAGACCCTGAGACACCAAATCCGGACATGAACCTACCAAACCTACAGTTTTGGAATTGTATGGACTACGGAGTGGTCTCGGTGGATAAGAAATTTATTGGTTCAATGGACTTTGAATGTTATACACGGGACTTTGGCAATGTAAAAGGTACATATGTCTGCACTATTGATAACTATCACCATGATCCGGACTATGTTGACTGGGCAACCAGTGAAAATCCTGCCGAACATAAGTCTCATAACCTGATTGAACTTGAGAATGGACAGTATGCACTGTACCCAAACAATAGATTACGTATTTTTGACAATAGTCTGACACCTGTCGAACCAAAAATGCCTGATTTTAAGGTTTCGACTCAATATTATCAAGTTGAAAATGGATTTGAACGACTTGGAATGGGTAGAGAGGACGAATATTTTTGGAAGACTGCACAGGAACGTGAAAATTCATCCGAAGAGGGTGAAAAATAAATAAAATAGGGATAGGAACCCCTCAAAAAGTTCTATTCTAACAAAATAGGAGTAAAATGGGCAATTCACCAGTCGATAGAAGTGCAAGTTACATGAAAGAAGTGTGGGGAACAACAAGTTTGACCACAGATTACTGGTCATTACCCAAAAAAACAAATGATCCAGAAGAAAGAGTGCTTCAAGAGATCATGCACGATGATTTAAAGAAAGGACAGAAGAATCTTCAGGAATAGAGTATAAATATAATTAAGAAAACTCTTTAACAATGGCAATTCAGAGGATATCACGGGCATTTAAGGACATTAGTTTATCTTTTGAGCCCCATCCTGTGACAAAAGACCTTCCGATTCTAAAAAATGAGAACGCAATTCGTCGTTCTGTAAGAAATATAGTAGAAACTATCCCAACAGAGAGATTTTTTAACTCTTTGTTGGGTTCTGATGTAAGAAGAAGTCTATTTGAGTTTGTTGATTTTGGTACTGCATCAGTGATTCAGGATCAAATTGAAATTGCAATTAATAATTTTGAAGATAGAGTCGAAAATTTGATCGTTCAAGTAGATCCAATAACAGACGAAAACACATTTAATGTAACAGTTATATTTGATATTATTGGTCAAGAGTTTCCGACACAAGAATATTCATTCCTCTTAGAGGCAACCAGATAAAATGCCTTTTACAAAATATACAAATCTAGATTTTGATCAGATAAAAACATCTATCAAAGATTACCTCCGTGCTAACTCTACATTCACGGACTTTGACTTTGAGGGATCAAACTTTTCAGTTTTAATTGACACGTTAGCATATAATACTTACATTACTGCATTCAATTCGAATATGGTTGTAAATGAATCCTTCTTGGATTCGGCAACTCTCCGAGAGAATGTGGTTTCTCTTGCCGGTAATATTGGATATGTACCTCGTTCCAGAACCGCATCTAAGGCACAAATATCATTTAATGTAACAACTGATAGAGACACTCCTACACTCACCCTGAAGGCAGGTATAGTGTGCGTAGGGAGCACTAATGATACTACGTATACCTTTGCCATCCCAGAAGACGTTACAGCAAACGTTGTAAGTGGTATAGCATCTTTTAATAACCTTGATGTTTATCAGGGAATATTTTTAACTAAACAATTTCAGTATGATGGTTCTTTAGATCAAAGATTTGTTCTGAATAATTCTTTTGTTGATACATCGACACTTAAGGTATACATTAAAAAAACAGAACAAGATGGACTTGGTATCGAATACTTCCTTTCAGAAAATATTTTTGATATAGATAAAAACTCTAGAATTTTCTTTATTAGTGAAGTTCAAGATGAAAGATATGAATTAAGATTTGGTGATGGACTGATTGGTAAAAAACTTGGTGATGCAGTTGGTTCTGATGGGACGATAATTACTGCCAACTATATTATTACTGATGGTAGAGATGGCAATGGTGCTTCTAGTTTTTCATTCTCCGGAACATTAGAGAGTGCATCTAGTGAGATTATCGATCCAGGAACTGTTACGATTACTACAAATCAATCGTCAATCAATGGTGGAGATATCGAACCGATAGATTCAATCAAATATTATGCTCCAAGATTATATTCGTCTCAATATAGGGCAGTTACGTCAAGAGATTATGAGGCAATTATAAAAAGAATATATCCAGACACCGAATCAGTATCTATAGTCGGTGGTGAGGAAATGGATCCTCCTCAGTTTGGTACAGTTCAAATCAGCATTAAACCAAAAAATGGATCATTTGTTTCAGATTTTAATAAAACACAAATTTTATCAAAGTTAAAACAATTCACAGTATCTGGAATAAATCAAAAAATAACAGATCTTAAGATTCTTTATGTTGAACTTAATAGTTCTGTTTATTACAATTATTCGCAAGTATCAAGTGCGGATTCATTAAAAACTTCTGTCATAAATTCTTTGCAGAAATATTCAGAATCTTTAGATTTAAATAGATTTGGAGGAAGATTTAGATATAGTAAAATACAGCAAGTTATTGATAATACAGATACTGCGATTACATCAAATATTACAAAAGTCATTATTCGTAGAGATTTAAAGGCAGTAATTAATCAATTTGCTCAGTATGAATTGTGTTTCGGAAATCGATTTAATGTAAAACCTCAAGGAAATAATATTAAATCTACAGGATTTAAAATTTCGGGAGAAGTAGATACTGTTTATTTGACAGATGTTCCTAATGCAGATTTAAAAACAGGAATTATTTCAATTGTAAAACAAGTATCTGAAGAAACGAGAGTAATTGTAAAGTCTGCAGGAACAGTTGATTATGGAAAGGGAGAAATTAATCTTGGTACTGTAAATATCACAGAAACCGCAGTTTCTGATAATATTATTGAAATTCAAGCATTTCCAGAATCTAATGATGTCGTCGGACTGAGAGATCTGTATATCTCATTAAGTATTCCTAAAAGTACAATAAATATTGTAAGAGATGCAATTGCTTCTGGGGATGAAATATCCGGAACCAGATTTGTTAATGATTTTTATACATCAAGCTATTCAAACGGAAATCTAATAAGAAAGTAATATGATACAAACTGGATTTGAATCTAGAATTAAAGTACAGGATCTGATCGATAATCAGATTCCAAGTTTCATCTTGGATGAGAGTCCAAAAACGGTAGACTTTTTAAAACAATATTATATTTCTCAAGAATATCAAGGGGGTCCTATAGATCTTACTGATAACTTGGATCAGTATTTAAAATTAGATAATCTAAAACCAGAACTTATTGTCGATAGTACTATATTAAGTGGAATTTCTACTGGTGGAGATACTGTAATTAATGTCTCTAGTACGAAAGGGTTTCCTAATCAATATGGACTTCTTAAAATTGATGATGAAATTATCACATATACTGGAATAACTACCAATAGTTTTATTGGATGCGTACGCGGATTTAGTGGAGTAACGGATTACCATCAAGATTTAAATCATGGAGAATTGGTATTTACAACATCAACCGCAACAGAACATCAATCAAATTCTTCTGTTCAAAATTTAAGTTCTTTGTTTTTAAAAGAATTTTACAAAAAATTAAAATCAACTTTCACTCCTGGATTGGAGAATATTGACTTTGTAGATCAAATTGACGCTGGAAATTTTATAAAAAGAGCAAAAGATTTTTATGCTTCCAAAGGAACAGATGAAGCAATAAAAATTCTTTTTAAAGTTATATTTGGAGAAACACCTTCAATTATAAATCTAGAAGACTACTTAATTAAACCATCTTCTGCAAATTATGTGAGAAGAGAAGTTATAGTAACAGAATTAGTATCGGGAGAACCTTCGAAGATAGTTGGACAAACACTTATAAAAACTACTGATGCAAATACAACGGCTTCAATTTCTGCAGTAGAACCATTTTATGCAAAAAGTAAAACTTTTTATAAAATTCAATTATATATTGGAAATGATGGTAAATCTTCTGTAGAAGGCAATTTTATAATTACACCCAATACAAAATTAATAGAAAGTGTATCCGCAGGATCTTCTATTTTAAATGTAGATTCGACAGTAAGTTTCCCACAATCAGGAACATTAGTTTCTGGAACCAATACTATTTCCTATACTGGAAAAAGTATTAATCAATTTTTTGGATGTACTGGAATCAGTGATACGATACCTACAGCATCAAATATTAGATCTAATGATACTTACTATTCTTATGAAGATGGAGATACATCTAAAAAAGTCGAATTAATACTTCTTGGAGTAATTAGTAATTTAGTTGAAGAAAGTGAAAATTTTAAGGTAGAAGAAGGTGATATAATCACAATTAAAAATCTTGGAGACAAGATTAAAAACCCGAAATCAAATCAAACTCATAAAGAAATTTTTGCTAATTCTTGGATTTATAATACCAGTTCAAGATATCAGATTATTGATAATAGTAGGATTGAATTAGGATCTGTCATTGATAGATCCAGTTTAAAAAAGGGAGATGAGGTTGAAATATTACAAAGAGGAACTGAAAATTTAATTGCCACTTCAAGTCCAGTCTATATTAGTGATATTAATGAGCAAGAAAATTCTTTAAGTTTACAAAATATATTACGTGCCGATGGTACACGTCCATTTTTTGAATATGGTAAAGAATATGATGTAAGAAGAAAATTAAATAAAACAAAATCTTCAGGTTCAGATTTTGGTTCTGGGTCTTTGTTGTCTGATATTCTTAATGTATATGTTGATAACGAAGATTATGCATATGTTGCATCAAATTCTTTACCTTCGGAAGTGAGAGATGAAATTTTTATACCTAATACTACTCCCCAAGAAATAATAAAAAATTATCGATTTGATATTGATGCGAGTTTAAAATCAGTTAGTATTAGCAGTAATGCAAACCTTCAAGATGAATTAAATGAGGTTTATAATAGTATTGGAGTAGATTCCCCAATTCCTTTTATAACGGGAGATAAGGTATATTACTCACCTCAAGAAGAGTCTTTAATTGGACTTCAAACAGGAACATATTTTATAAAGAAAATATCAGATACAAAATTTAAATTATACAGTTCCTTATCTTTAATCGAATCTGGAAGCAATTTAACATTCACAGAACCATCTTCAACCGTTGGAGATAATATAGGAACTCATACTTTCATTTTAAATTCTCAAAGAGAATCCAATCTTGGTATACAAAAACTCTTAAGAAAATTTCCACTAGAAAAAAATATTGAAAATGGTTCTGGAACTGCTACAGTTCCTGGAACTACAGGAATGTTAATTAATGGTATAGAAATTCATAATTATAAGTCTAATGATGTAATATATTATGGTCCAATTGAAAGTGCAAATGTTCTTTCTGGTGGAGAAAATTTTGATGTAATTAATGCTCCAATCATTGAAGTTTCTGCAGGTGCGGGTTCTATTGCAAAAATTCAACCAGTCATTAGTGGAAGTTTTGAAAAACTATATGTAGATACTCAAGATTATAATATCGATAATATTATTTCTGTGAATATTTCTGGTGGTAATGGGACTGGTGCAGTAATTGAACCCGTATTAATTTCTAGACCCAGAGAAGTTTTATTTAATGCAGAAGAATTTTCCAGTGGTGGAGGAGTTAATGAGAACGCTGATCAAATTGTATTTTTAACAGATCACAACTTTGTTAATGGTCAAGAAATTATCTATAATTCTTTAGGTAATAATTCAATAAAAATTGGAACACTTGCAGATAATATAGATCTTCCTACTAATTCTGCATATTTTGTTGGTGTTACTAACAATAAAGCAATAAAATTATATAATAATTTAAGTGATCAACAATCAGATATAAATGCTGTAGGAATTTTTACCGGATCTTCTGGAACACATAAGTTCTCATCACTTTCTTCAAAAAAACAAATTGCTTATGTAAAAATTATTAATGGTGGAGAAGGATATAGCAATAGAAAATTAATTGTCAGTCCTACTGGAATATCCACAATACAAAACTCTATAAATTTCAAAAATCATGGATTTAATGATGGTGAAATTATAGAATATAATTATGAAACAAGTCAAATATCAGGCATCACAACTACAAATCAATATTATATTTTAAAACTTGACAAAAATTCTTTTAGATTATGCAATGCCGGTGTCGGAGGAACAAATGCTTCGAATTATGAAAGAGGAAATTATGAAGAATTGAATACCACTGGAAGTGGATATCAATACTTTAAATATCCTGATATTTCAGTTTCAATCAAATATAATTCGGTTGGATTTGGAACTACAACTCAATCACATCAAGATATAGTAACTACTCCTGTAGTAAAAGGAAGTATTATTGATGCTTATGTTTATGAGTCTGGAACTGGATATGGATCTAAAGTATTAAATTTTGAAGATAAACCAACAATTAATATACAAAATGGAAAATCTGCTCAATTAACTCCAGTTGTTATTGGAGATAAAATTACCAATGTTTTAATCAGTTATCAAGGAAGTGAGTATTATTCAGTTCCAGATTTAATTGTAACTGGTTCTGGAACCGGGGCAGAATTGAGAGCAATAATTAATAATGGCCGAATATCGGAAGTTAAAGTTATTAATACTGGTATTGGATACTCTGCATCAAATACAAAAATTCAAGTTGTTTCATCAGGAAAAAATGCCTTTATTGATCCCCAAATAAGAAAATTAACTCTCGATGATAATAAAGTGAGATTTAATAATGGTCAAGTTTTGCTAAAAGGTAAGGATAAACTTCAGTATTCAGTATCAAAATATTTTGAGGACTTAAGAGACTCTTTTATAGAAACTCCTGTGGGTGTAGGAAATACTATCAACTCCAAAATAATTGGATGGGCTTATGATGGAAATCCAATTATTGGTCCGTATGGATATACAGACCCAGAAGATGAACTTTCGGAGTTGAAATCATTAGAATCTGGATATATTTTAAATATATCGAATGTTGAAGATAGACCATCTGGATTTGATGCTGGATTTTTTGTTGAAGACTACCAATTTGATGAAAGTGGAGACCTAGATGAATATAATGGGAGATATGAAAAAAATCCAGAATATCCCAACGGTGTTTATGTATACCACGCTACTATAGATCAATTCCCATATTTTATAGGTAATAAATATAAATCAAAATTAATTTCTGATTCGGATTTAAATCAGACATTTGATTTTAATAATTCAAATTTACTAAGAAATACTTTACCATATAAAGTATCTGAATTAAGTGCAGATTATGATTTTATCAATGAAACAAATGATATTTTAAATCAAAAAATAGAAGTATTATCTGTAACATCGGATTCAATAAAATCTATTGAGATTCAAAATGGAGGTAATAATTATAAAGTTGGAGATAAATTAATATTTGACAATACAGACACTTCCGGAAGTGGTTTGAATGTTAACGTTGCTGCTATTAAAGGGAAGAGTATTGTAGAATTGAATACAAGTCTAACTGAATATTTAAATTCCATTTTTACATGGGAATCTTCTGATAAGATAAAGATATCAATATTACCAAACCACAACCTCTCAAATCTAGATTATGTAACTATATCAGGATTTTCTACAAATCTATCAGCACTTAATGGAACACATCAAATCACAGTTCCTTCTTATGCAAATGGAAGATGTCTTTCTACTATAACATCTGCATCCGTAGGATTTACAACAGAAATTTATGTTTCTCCAATTCCAGAACAAATATCAGTTGGTAGTAGTATTAGTATTGAAGCAGAAACTTTAAAAGTTCTTGAAGTATTTAAGAATCAAAACATTCTTAGAATCGAGAGAGGATCTGCAGGAGTATCACACACTGTTGGAACAGCAGTATCTTTCTTGCCAGATTCTTTTACAATTACCAAATCTGTAGATAAATTTGATTCAAAGGTAAATGATACAGTATTTTTCAATCCTAAAGAATCTGTTGGTGTTGGAACAATAAGTGGTGTTGGATATAGTACATCATTTGCATTTGGAGGAATTTCAACTGTAACTAGAAGTATTCCATCCAAAGCAATTTACATTGAAAGTCATCCTTTTGTAACTAATCAACCTGTTGGATATAATACTAATGGTGGAACAGATATAATTGTTTCTGTCGATGGATTGTCTGCATCACAAAAACTTTTAGATACCTTTAGCAATCTTTTTGTGGTCAAGAAAGGTCCAAGTCTTATTGGACTGAAGACTGCAATTACAGGTGAAGAATTGTTCTTCCATAATAATGGAGATGATAGTGATAAGTATTCATTTGAATCCAATTATACTCAAATATTGGGAGATGTAGATAAGAATGTAGTAACTGTTTCAGTATCAACATCTCATGAACTTCAAAATGGAGATACGATAACATTAGATGTTCAACCAAATCTTTCAGTGGGTATTGGAACTTCAACAGCAGTTCGTGTTCTTTATAAATCAGAAATTGATAATATCGTAGTCAATCCAATTGGATTCAACTCTACAGGAATTAATACTACAACTAATGAAATTACAATTACAAATCATGAATTAGTAACTGGTGATAAAGTTCTTTATGAAGATAGTGGATATAATGAATATTTTGTTTATAAAGTTAATAGAAATAGAATTAATCTCTGCGAAACTTTTATAGATTCTCAACAAAATCCTCCGACAGTTGTAAGTTTTGCTTCTACAGGAGGTTCTTCACAAACAATATCCTTAATTAATCCACAATTACAACCAATCAAAAATAATAATTTGGTATTTGACCTTTCAGATTCCTCATTAGTGGATTATAGTCTGAGATTATATCAGGACAAAGAGTTTAATAATGAATTTGTTTCTACTGGTTCCGGTGCTAGTTTCAATGTATCTGGAGTAGGAACTGTTGGAGTAACATCTACAGCAACTCTTACATTAGATTACAACTCACAAATTAGTGAATTATTCTATACTTTAGAAAAAGATGGAGTATTAATTAAATCTGATACTGATATTAATAACTATTCGAGTATCAAGTATATCAATAGTGATTATAACAATTCATATAGTGTTAGTGGTGTTACAGCAACAACTTTCAATTTAAACATTAACAAAAAACCAGAAAAACTTTCTTATGGGTCTACAGATTGTGATACATTAGAATACTCAACAACATCAACTTCTGCATCCGGATCAGTCAAATCTTTAACTATTTTGTCTTCAGGAACTGGATATAAAAAATTACCTACTTTAAAATCTACAAACTCTACTTCTGGAGTAGACTTAATTGTAAATTCCAAGTCGAATGAAGTCGGATCTGTAAAAGAAACTTTAGTTATTAATGATAGATTTACTTATTCTTCCGATAAAACTCTAAGACCTAAAGCTAATGTATCGGCAAGCATTACATTAAAAGATTCTAATACAATAGACACAATAAAAGTTCTCAAAGGAGGAAGTGGTTATACGTCTGCTCCAGTTATTACTCTTGTAGATCCTGTGGATAGAAGTGTAATTAATTCTGGATTAATAAAACCTACACTAACAGGATCTGCAATCTCTTCAGTGGAAGTTGTATCTCAACCAAAAGGATTACCTGATGAAACTATAGAGGTATTTTCAACTTCTAATAATAATGGAATTGCAATTGAAAAAGTAGAATCATCAAATTCTGGCATTTTTACCTGCATCATATCAACACCTATAAGTAATTTTACAACACAACCATTTGCTATTGGTGATGAAGTATTCATTGAAGGAATTCAGAAGTCTAGTTCTGATGGTGGTGGATTTAATTCTTCCGATTATGGATATAAGTTCTTCGAAGTAAGTGGATATGATAATACTGGAATTAATGATAAACTGACAATTAGTGTAGCAGGACTTACTACAAATACTGGAATTGCAAAAACAATTCAAGATTATAGTGGAGTTGTAATCAATAAAAATGATTATCCTACTTTTAGTGTGTCTCAAAAAGAATCTCAATTTTCTATTGGAGAAACTTTATCCTCAAATGGAATAGTTAGGGATTTAATAGTAACAAAAAGTAATAAGAATACTTTAAAAATTTCTGGACTATATGAATTATCGGTGGGTGAAATAATTACAGGAAATGAGTCTGGAAATATTGCAACAATAAAATCATTAGATTTAAATCTGGGGACTTTTATTGTAGAATATTCCAATTTGAAAGATATTGGTTGGGATACAGAAACAGGTAAATTGAGTGAAGATTTTCAAGTTACTGCAAACAATGATTATTATCAAAATTTATCATATTCTATAAAGAGTTCAGTAAATTATTTGGATCAACAGTCACCAGTCGAAAGTCTAGTTCACACTAGTGGATTGAAAAATTTTGCGGATACTCAAATACCTTCAAATATAAGTTCTGGATTATCTACTAGTAATGATGGAATTACTATCATTTATGATATCATTGACGAAAAAAGAGTAGATACTATTAATAGTTTTGATAATGTTTTTGACGTTGATGTTGTTGATTCAAAATCAAAATTCTTAAAATTAAAAACTAAAAGACTTACTAATTATGCAGAATTACTGAATCTTAATGTATTAACACTTGATGATTTAAGTGATCAATTTTCAAATTCAGACTCCGAAAATACAGAATTTTTATCGATAGAAGAGGTTGATGATGAAATATACTATAATTATCTATTAAGAGTGACTAGTGAAGATAGTAGTGAAATACAACTAACTGATATTACAATTTTAAGTGATGGCAGAGAATCGGTTATTGTTGAAAATGAATCAGTATATAATTCATCATTATCTTATGGAAGTTTTGATTTGGATGAAAGTGAATTTGATGAAACGTTTTTAAGATTCTATCCAAATGATCCATTTGATTCAAATTATGATATAAAAATAATCAGACAAACATTTAATACAACTTTTTCTGGAGTAGGAACAGAATCGATTGGATTTGTGGATTTAATAGGATCCACAGTTGTAGAAAATACTAGTGTAGGAATAGGAACGATAACAATAATTTCTCTAGATTCTAGTAATTTTGAATCTCTTTATGTTAATGCACATGTAATCAATACTGTAACTAACGACGCAAATTATGTGAAATTGTATATTGCTCATGATGGAACAGACACATTTATGTCGGAATATTATATTGATAGTGACTTAAGTTCTTCTACAGGAGAACAAATAGGCATATTCACTTGCACTGACTTGGGAGGTGGAGTTTTATCACTAATACATGAAAATACTTCTTCCGATGAACTTAAGATAAGATCCAATATTGTCGGATTTGGAACAACATCAATTGGAATCGGAACTTATAGATTTAAATCTTTGGATCAATTGGATGGGGAAGAAAGAAGTGTAATTTATGACTCACGATTTTATTCTACAGTAGGTGCTTCTTCCACAATAGTTCAGTCATTAGATAAAATTTTATTTAATGCATCAAAATCAGTCATTCAGGTAAGTGCAGGCTCCATAAAAGCACTTCATCAAGTTATGATGATTTATGATGGGACTGATGTTTATACACAACAGTTACCGTTTCTTTCAGTTTCTGGTACTGAAACATTTGATAGTGCTTCTGGTATTGGAACATTCGGTGGAGAAATATCTGGAAGTAACTTAATACTCAAATTCTATCCGAATACAGATCAAACCGGACAAATTGATATTGAAGTATTCGGCAAATCATTATATACCGAATTGGATATCTTTAATGATCCTGAGGATTTAAAATATGGACCTATAATTGAAAGTATCGATGAAAAATTTTATAATGGAATTAATCTTGGTAGGATTAATAGAACTAACTTTAAATTGACTTCTAATAAAACTCCAATTTTTTCGAAAGAATTTAATCCAAACTCTGCAGCACTTGTGGCAAACACTGGGTTATTTACAATTGAAAATCACTTCTTTGTTACTGGAGAGGAATTGATTTATACTCCCAACTCCACAATTGTTGGTGTTGGAACTAGTGCAATCGTCACCGATAGTGGGGAACTTCCATCTACAGTTTATGCTATCAAATTAACTGAAAACACTTTTAAAGTGGCAACAACAACTACAGCAGCTGCTGCAGGAATTGGAACAACATTTACTTCTCTTGGAGAAGGAAATGCTCATAGATTTACTATGAAGGAAAGAAATTCCAAGTGCATTATTACTGTTGATGATTTAGTTCAACATCCTTTAACGTTCACAAAAACAATACACACACTAAGTGGAAATGTCGGAGGTTCATTAGGAATTTCTACTAATATTGTTTCTTTAAGTGGAATATCTACAATAAATCCAAAAGATATATTGTTAGTTGATGATGAATATATGGGAGTTACTAATGTTGGATTAGGAACAACAAACATAGGTCCAATTACTAATAATGGAACTGTAAACTTAGTACAAGTTGATAGAGGATTTGTCGGATCTTCTGCATCAACTCATACCGATACTACTCAAGTAAGAGTCTATAAAGGTTCATTTAATATTGTGGACGATGAGATTCATTTCTCAGAACCTCCAAGAGGTAATCCGCAAATTGATAAGACCAGACTCAATTTAGATTTTGAAACTTCATCATTTGCTGGAAGAGTATTCTTAAAGTCGAACTATGATAATAATAAAATTTATGATGATATATCGGATGAATTCAGTGGAATTGGAAGAACATTTACATTAAAAGTTGGAGGTGCAAATACAACAGGAATATCAGGAACTGAAAATATATTTAATGAGGTAATTTCCAATAGACTAGGAACAATTGGTATTGGTTCAACTACAATCACTGGAATTGTAACAACATCTCCGGACATTGGTATTGGTCAGATAGTAAGATCTGGTATAGTTTCGGAAGGAACAACTGTTGTTAGTATTGGAAATAGTACAGTAACTCTTTCCAATTCGAGTAATAATATATCAGAAGGATTGTTCACATTTGATTTTGGAACATTTACTAATACTACAACTGCAAATGGACTCATATTTATTAATAGTATCTATCAATCACCAAAAACTGATAATAATCCATCTAGGTTTAATTATGAAATATTGGAAGATTCGATTGCAGGCATATCAACTGTCGAATTTTCTGGAATCACGAGTTACAATGATCCCGATCGATATGTAGTTTCCGATTATGATGTCAATCAGAATGAGACTCCAAGAGGAGGTCTTATAGTTTCATATGGTTCCACACCTGGACTTGGATTTGCACCACTTGTAGGTGCTTCTGTGACTGCTGTTGTTGCTGGAGGTTCTATTGTATCTGTTGGGTTAGGAACAACAGGACATGGTTCTGGATACAATGGTTTAGTCTCTATCGGTATTAGTGTCTATGAAGATGGACATACTGGTAATGTAGCAGAAATATCTGCAAATGTAGGTGCTGGTGGAACTTTATCATTTAATGTTGTTAGTGGAGGAACTGGATATAATAATCCTGAAATATTTGTTTCGGATCCATCATATGAAAACTTACCAGTTGTTGGTGTTTCTAGGTTAGGAATTGGAGCAACAACTGATACTGGAATCGGATTATTGATGGACCTTAAGGTTGGAGGATCCACTGGTATAGGTTCGACATATTTTGAAGTAACTGAATTTAAATTCTCAAGACCCGGATATGGATTCCAGAGAGGGGATGTATTTAAACCTGTTGGACTGGTTACTGATGGTTCATTATCTTCTCCGATATTGGATTTTGAGATTACAGTAGTTGACACATATTCTGATACTTTTGCTGCTTGGGAGTTTGGTGAACTAGATTATATTGATTCTATTAGTCAATATCAAGATGGTTCGAGAGTTAGATTCCCACTTAATTATAATTCAGAATTACTTAGTTTTGAACCTAAAGATAATTCCCCAATAGAAGAAAATATCAATAATGTATTAATCATCTTTATAAATGGCATACTTCAAGAACCAATAACCAATTATCTCTTTGAAGGTGGAACATCATTTGCATTCACAAAAGCACCATTAGTAGAAGATAAAGTTGATATCTATTTCTACAAAGGAGTTGATGGAGTTGATGCGATAATAAATGATAATGTATTTCCAACTATAAAACCGGGAGATACTGTACAAGTTATAAGTAATAACATTCATCCAAATACAATAACTCAAGATGAAAGAACAGTTTATAATTTAACTAGTTCTGATAAGTTTGAAACTAATCGATATTCTGGATTAGGAGTTAATGGTGACACAAACACATCTCAACCTCTCTCTTGGACTAAGCAAAAAACCGGTCAAAAAGTTAATGGAGAATATGTATATAAATCAAGAGATACATTAGAACCTTTAATATTTCCAACTGCTAGAATTATTAAAGATGTATCTACATCAGATACTGAAATATTCATAGATACTTCTGAATTATTTAAATACGAGTCTGGATTATTTGCTCCTAATCAGGCAAGATTTACTGATGTGCAAGCAGATGGTTTTGGAGGATTAATTGTAGAAAACACTAATCCAGTAACTGCTACATTTAGTTGTTCAGTTGGAGTTGGTAGAACTATTACTAGTATAACGACAATCAATTCTGGTTCTGGATATTCATCAGATCAGACAACAATATCTTTAAGATTTGAGAATCCGCCAGTGGGAGTTGCAACAACTGCAACAGCTGCAACAGCAACTGCGACAATAACAAATGGATCAGTTTCTTCTGTTTCTATCACTAATCCTGGATTTGGATACACAAATACAGATGTTCCATCTATATTTGCAGAAACACCAAATCTAAATATTGAAAAAATTATAACATTTAATGATGTTGACGGATTTTCAGGAATTGTAACTGGTATTACAAGTACTACAGGGACTGGAGGAAATCCTCTAGCACTCCAATTCAATATATATCATAATGTAGATTCAAATTATTTTAATGGATTGAATGTTGGAAATCCAATTTATATCTACGATACTAGAATTGGTAGTGGAGTCACATCAATTAATAATTCAGATTCTGCAATTGTAGGAATTGGAACAGAGTTTTTAGATAATGTTTATTATATTTCTGCTATATCTAATAATAATAGAAACGGAATTATTACTTGTAATGTAAAATCAGACTCTAATATTATTGGTATTGGAACTACTGGAAGTATATTAAATTCAGTTGGAAAATATTCATGGGGAAGATTATCTGGTGGAACGAGATCTGAAGATCCAATATCAATTGAAGTTAGTGGAAAAACCGTATCGGGTCTATCTACATATCCAACAATTCAAAGAAGAGATTTTGGAATTAGAAAAACTGGAGCACTTCCTAAGATTGTATCTTAAATATGTCTTATAAATATCTAAAAAACTATTAATATGGCTGCATTCGTAACAGACCAATTTAGAATATTGAATGCTGGGTCCTTTGTAGAGTCTATCAGTAATAATTCTTTTTATACCTTCTTAGGTCTATCAAATCCACAGTCTCCTAGTGCTGGATTCGGCAGAACAAGTGATTGGAACACTAGTTTAGCAAATAACCCTGTAGATAATTTCCAATATTTATCTCATTATAGAGATACTAGTTTATTTGGAAAAAAAATTACTACAGAAAACGCCCGAAGAGTTGTAAGAAAGGTTGATTGGGTTCAAGGTCTTCAGTACGATATGTATAGGCATGATTACCGTCAAGGTAATGAAGCACCAGTTGGAAGAACTGTTAGATTATATGATGCAAATTATTATGTTATTACAGAGGATTTCAAAGTTTATATTTGTATTGAAAATGGTTCTTCAGGTCTCAACCCCACAGTTCCAACATCAACAATAAAACCCACACATACTGATGTAGAACCTGTTGGATATTCTGATGGGTATAGATGGAAATATCTATTCACAGTTTCTCCTTCAGATGTCATTAAATTTGACTCTACAGAATATTTCGTTGTTCCAAATAATTGGGAAACTACAACAGATTCTGAAATTCAAATTATTAGAGATGGTGGAAATTCTGATAATAATAATAATCAAATAAAAGCAGTATATATTGAAAATGGTGGAAGTGGATTTGGTGATCTTGATGCAACAGTAATATATGATATTTTAGGTGACGGAACTGGTGGTAAAGTTTCTCTAACAACAACTAATAGTGTTATAACAGGTGTCACTGTTACTCAAGGTGGTTCTGGTTATACTTATGGAATTGTCAATTTACCATCTTCATTAACTCCAGCAAAATTAATACCTGTTATTCCCCCATCAAAAGGTCATGGACATGACATTTATAAAGAATTAGGTGCAGATAAAGTATTATTATATGCAAGATTTGACGATTCTACTAAAGATTTTCCAATAGATACAAAATTTGCTCAAGTTGGTATTATAAAAAATCCTGAAACATTTTCTGGAGCAGGAGTAACTTTTACTGGAAATGCATTCTCGTCTCTTTTTGGAATTGGATTATCTGAATCTAGAGATGTAGAAATCGGAGAACAAATAACTCAAGATCAAGGTAATAATATTGTTGCAAAAGGATATGTTGCATCATTTGATAAAGACACTAAAGTTTTAAAATATTATCAAGATAGATCATTGTGTTTTGGAAATAAATTAGACCAAACACAATCTTTAGATACGAAAAATATTGTTCCATTTAATTCTTCAGAACCTATTTCTTTTACTGTTTCTGGAGGATTAGTGCCAATTAATCAGACTTTGGATGGTAGTGTAATTACTATTGATTCTAAACAAATTGATTTGGGAGTTTCATTTACTAATGGACTTGCAAATTCGGAGATAAATAAAAAGACAGGGGATATAATTTATATTGATAATAGACCCATTGTCCAGAGAGACTCTAGACAAAAAGAAGACATCAAAATCATTCTAGAATTTTAAAAAAAGATGGCACAAAAAACCGACTTAAATATCAGCCCCTACTATGATGATTTTGATGGAGATAAAAACTTTTATAAAGTTTTATTTAAACCAGGATTTCCAGTTCAGGCTAGAGAATTAACAACTCTTCAGTCCATCTTACAGAATCAAGTAGAGTCTTTTGGTGGCAATATTTTCAAAGAAGGATCTATAGTCCTTCCAGGAGCACCAACTTTTGAAAATCAGTTTTCCGCAGTAAAGTTAAATGATATTAATTTAGGGATAGATGTTTCTCTTTATATTAAGAACTTCATTGGAAAGACTATTACAGGTCAACTTTCAGGAGTAACAGCAGATATTAAAGAAGTTGCTTTTACTAGTGATAGTGATTTAGTAACTGATTTGACAATTTATGTTAAATATGGAGAGTCTGGAAATGATGCCGAAGTAGATACTTTCCAAGATGGGGAACAATTATTTGCAAGTGAAAATGTTACATATGGAAATACTACAATTAGTGCAGGAACTGCATTTGCATCATTAATCTCTCAGAATGCAACATCAATCGGTTCAGCAGCGTTTATCGATAATGGTGTCTATTTTATTAGAGGAACATTTGTAGAAGTTTCTAAGCAGACACTCATACTAGATTATTATACAAATACTCCCTCATATAGAGTAGGACTAAAAATATCAGAAACTATTGTAAATGCAAAAGATGATTCATCTTTATATGATAATGCAAAAGGATTTAGTAACTTTGCGGCACCAGGTGCAGATAGATTAAAAATTTCATTAACACTTACAAAAAAAGATTTATCTGATAAAACAGATACTGATTTTGTAGAGATTTTAAGATTAGATGAAGGAAAAATTAAAAAGATTAAAGATAAATCTAACTATAGTATAATAAAAGAATATATTGCAGACAGAACATTTGACGAATCTGGACATTATGCTGTAGATGAATTTAGCATAAAAGCACTCAATTCATTAAATGATCAAATTAATAATGATGGATTATATTTGGAAGGAGAAACTACAGAACAAGGAAATACTCCATCAGATGATTTAATGTGTCTCCAGGTAAGTCCTGGAAGAGCGTATGTTCGTGGATATGATGTTACTCTAGATGCAGAAACTGCTGTAGATGTAGAAAAACCAAGAGACACTGAAAGTATAAGTGGTGCTAATGTCCCATTTGAGATGGGACATTTGTTGAGAGTTAATAATGTTAGTGGTGCTCCAAAAGAAAATGAAACTTTAGATTTATATGATCAACTTGGTGGTGGAGGAACAAAAATTGGTGCTGCTAGAGTATATACATTTAATTTGACTGATGCTGCATATTCTGGTGCAGCAACTCAATGGGATTTATATCTTTATGATATTCAAACTTATACAAATGTAACTTTTAATAGAAGTGTAACGGCAACTGAAATTCCAACTTCCTCCTTTATAAAGGGAAAAAGTAGTGGAGCAAGTGGATTTGTTGTTCTTGGTGCTTCTGCTTCATCTTTAAATCTTTCTCAAACTTCAGGAACATTTGTAACTGGAGAAAAACTAATTGTTAATGGAATTGAAACAGCACTGACAATTGCAAGTTTTACTCAAAATACAATTGACCAACTCAAATCTGTTCAACAAACAGGAGTACCAGATTTTCCAGATTTCTCTGCAGATGCAGTATTAAGTTCTAAAAAATTCTCTAATGGAATTACAGAAGTTGTTGTTGAGAATGATGGTGGAATATCAACTGTAACAAGTCCGGGAAAATTATTCTCTGGTATTAGTACTGGTGATATTTTAAGTGTCGTGGAGGGAATTAATTTAAAATACAATAGAATTATAGAAATTTCTGCGGACTTATCATCAGTTGGCATTGCTGCTACTACTACTGTTAGTGGAGTATTTAATGGAGATATTATTTCCAGTGGAAATTATACGGCAAATCTTAGAGTAGCAGAAATAAAGAATAGTGAAAATGGTTATCTTTATGCAAATCTTCCAGAATCCAATATTTCCTCTATCGATCTTTCAGGTTCTCAGTTATTAATAACAAAACAAATTTCTGAAAATATTGCTGGAACTTCAATTTCCTTAGATCTATCTGATGCTGGAATTACCAGCGCATTCTATGAATCTTTTGATCAGGAGAGGTATTCTGTTCACTATAATGGTGGTGGAATTGGAACAATAACTTCCGATGCTTTCACTCTTACCGGAGGAGGAACTGGAGTAGATATCAAAGCATTAGACGCTAGTGGTGGAAATAGTATTGTAAATGTAACACTGAAAAAGAATGGAATTCAAAGTAAAATTAAAAAATTTACTAGAAGTGCATTAAAAGTAGTTAATCTTTCAAAATTAGCACAATCTGGATCTGCATCTAGCATATCGATCAGTGATGGACTAACATATAATCAATATTATGGACTTAGAGTTCAAGATGACCAAATTTCATTAGATGTTCCTGATGTTGCAAAAGTTCTTGTAGTATATGAATCAACAAATACTGATGATCCTACATTAGATGTAATAGAATTTTCTTCAATATCTAATGTTGGAACAGATGCGATTATTGGTGAAAATATCATTGGTTCTGAAAGTGGAACAGTTGCAAGAGTAGTAACAAATAATGCTTCCACTCCTTCATCAGGTGATGCAAATAAACTAGGTGTGGTTTATCTAAATCAAAATACTTTTACTGCTGGAGAAACTGTAACATTTAAAGAATCTAATATTATTTCTACCGTTCAGTCGATTACATTAGGAAAATATAATAATGTAACTAATAACTATGTTCTTGATGGTGGGCAAAAAAATGAATATTATGATTACTCAAGATTGATCAGAACAACAGATTCAGAACCATCTAAGAGATTGTTAGTTGTTTATGATCATTATATAGTTCCTGCATCAGATACTGGTGATGTATTTACGGTTTTAAGTTATGATGATGATAGATTTTTAACTGATATTCCCACAATTGGACCTAATAACGTTAGAGCTTCTGATACATTAGACTTTAGACCAAGAGTTGTTGATTATTCTTCAACAACTGCTTCACCATTTGATTTTGCTTCAAGAACATTTACTACAGATTATAACTTAAAACCTGGAGAAAGTTCTTTACTTGGATTTGATTTTTATCTTCCTAGAATTGATAAATTATATCTTGATAAATTTTCAAATCTTATTCTTAGTAAAGGTGAATCGGCAAAAGATCCAAAAGAATCTCCAAGTAATGATCAAAGTTTGATGGAATTAGCAACCATTATACTTCCACCATATCTTTATGATCCCGATGATGTTTCTATCAATTTGATTGATAATAGAAGATATACTATGAGAGATATCGGTCAACTTGAGGATAGGATAGAAAACTTGGAAAGAGTTACATCTCTAAGTTTATTGGAGGTCAGCACCGAAGCATTACGTATTGAAGATGAAGATGGTAATAATAGATTTAAATCTGGGTTCTTTGTAGATAATTTTAATGATGGAACGAACAGTGATCAAAATCTAACATCTGCAGATATTAGTGAAGGTGAATTAAGACCAAGAACATTGTCCAATTCTTTGAGACAAAGAATTATACCTTCATCAGAGATTTCTGAAGAAAATTTGGATTTGACAGATAACTTTGAGTTATTAGATCCAAATATTCAAAAAACTGGAAATGTTGTTACACTAAAATATGATTCTATTGATTGGTTAGAGCAACCACTTGCTACTCGTGTGGAAAATGTTAATCCATTTCATGTAATAGAATATGTTGGAAATGTAAAATTATCTCCAGAAAATGATTTTTGGATTAGGACAATATATCTTGACCCAACAACTACTAATATAACAAGAAGAACTACAAATGTAATTCGTAACACTGTTAGAAATACAGTATCAATACCATTAGAATCAGCAACACAAACATTTACTATGAATAGATTCGTTGGTAGACCCGGAAATGGAACAAGGAGAAGAATTACAAATGTATTTACTATAAGACGACAAACAGAATGGAGAAGTAGTACAAGTTCTTCTACACAAACATCCAGATCCGTTAGAACTAGAGTTAATGTAAGATCTAGAGATATTTTAATCTCAAGTGGTGATGAGCAGTATATCAGATCTAGAAATGTTTCTTTCTTTGGAAGATCACTAAAACCTCTCACAAGACATTATCAGTTCTTAGATAATCATAGTAATGTAAGTTTTATACCAAAACTTTTAGAGATTGCAAATAGTACATCTTTAGAAACTTCTGGTTCTTCAGAAGGTTCATTTACTTCTGGAGAAACAATAAAAGTATATAATGATGGCACTGAAATAGGTCGTTTTAGACTTGCAAAGTCTAATCATAAAGAAGGACCTTTCAAGTCTCCATCAAGAACATATAATATAAATCCTTATGTAAGATCTGAAAACTTACCAACTTCATATAGCCAATCATCCAAAACATTAAATATTGATTTAAATTCATTATCAGATGAAGCACAAGGAAGATTTTTTGGATACGTTACCAAAGGTGCAAAGATCGTTGGACAAACGAGTGGTGCAATTGCTTATGTAAAAAACTTGAAATTGATAACCGATAACTTTGGGGATCTTTTTGGTTCATTCTTTATTAAAAATCCACATACGAATCCAGCACCTAATCCAAGAATTCTTACCGGTAAAAAGACATACTTATTGACTAGCAGTTCTACGAATGAAAAACCATTACCCGGAAGCAAGTTAATCTCTACTGGTCAAGGATCTTATAGTGCAATTGGAACTCTTTTATCAAGACAAATACAAACTACAGTAACGACAACTATTGCAACTACAGTAAGACGTACAACAACTGTAACGACAACTAGACGAGAAGTTGTGAGAGCAAGAAGATCGGATCCTCTTGCACAATCATTTGTTGTCGGTAGAGATATTGATGCTCCGGATTTAAATGGATTTAGTAGTGATGATAAGGGTGTAGTTCTTACCGAATTGGATCTCTATTTTGCCAACAAACCAGCAGGTAGTGAACCTCTTGAAGTTCAGATAAGAACAGTAGAACTCGGCATTCCAACTCTAAATTTAGTTGGAGAATCTAAAACATTATATCCAGATCAAATTGCAATATCAGCAACTGGAGAAACTGCAACAAGAATTACATTTGATGAACCAAAGTATCTTGCTCCTGGAAATGAATATGCTGTAGTTTTACTTGCACCTACTTCGGATCAATATGAAGTTTGGATTGCAAAAATGGGAGAGAAAACTGTTAATACACAATCTCTACCTGATGCGGAAGCAGTAGTTTATACAAAGCAATTCGCACTTGGTAGTTTGTTTAAGTCTCAAAATGGATCTATTTGGACACCTACACAAGAATTAGATCTTAAATTTAAACTTTACAAAGCAAAATTTACTGCAAATACCGGTATTGCATATTTTGGAAATCCACCTTTAGATCAAAGTAATGGATATGTAAATAATTTACTTGCAAATCCAGTTACTGCTTTACCAAAAAATATTACTCTTGGAATCACAACATTCACAGATTCTGGATTAATTGATACTTTAAATACTGGAAGAAAAATTGCCGGTGCAATTGCAGATAGTTATGGATATATTGAGTATGCGGGTGGACCAGTTAGTGGTACACCAACAGTTACTAATGGTGGGGAAAATTATACAACTCAGTCTGATTTAGCAACAACTAATATTGTTGGAAATGGTAGTGGATTAAGACTAACTATTGCACAGACAAATGGAGTAATTACTGGGGTCACGAGAACTTCTAATGGAACTGGATATGAAGTTGGTGATGTGGTAACTGTTACTAGTGCTACAACTGGAAGAGGTGCATTAATTACTATTAGTGAAATTACTGGAAGAGATACACTTTATCTGACTAATGTTCAAGGTGAGGGTAATACTGCACCAAGAGCATTCCCAGTGGGTACTGATTTAAGATATTATGATACTGATACGAACATAGTATCTTTAGGATCTACTGATATTTTAAGTGTAACCGAAGATACAGGAATAAATTCTGGAAATTACTTAGAGGTAAGTCATTTTAATCATGGAATGTATGCCAATAATAATAAATTAAAATTGACTGGTGTCGAATCTGATATTTCACCAACAATTCTTACTGCTGGTTTATTATCAACAGAAGAAAGTACAATATTTGTTGGAGTTTCTACTGACTTTGAAACTTTTGAAGGACTCACTGTCAATACTCAGAATCCAGGATATGTTAAAATTGGAGATGAAGTTATAAGTTATACGCAAACGACTACAGGACAACTGGGAGGAACTCTTGGTAGAGGTATTGAAGGAAAAATTGAATCACACGAAGTTGGTTCTAAAGTTGAAAAATATGAGTTTAGTGGAGTATCTTTAAGAAGAATTAATAATGTAACTCATGATATTTCTGATACCGGTATTGACTCTAATGGATATTATATTGAAATAGATCGAAGTGCTAATGGTACTAATAGATCTTCAGATACTGGAGGAGATAGACCTCTACAATTATCATTCAATAGACAGTTTGTTGGTGGCGGAAATAATGTCTATGCAACTGAAAATATTCAGTTTAATTCTGTAAATCCAAGATTCTTTATTGAGGCACCTGGTGATTCAACTTCAGTAAGTGCCGTAGTTAGAACAACAACTGGAACTAGTATTAATGGCACTGAAACTTCTTTCCAACTTTTAAATGAAGTAGAACCTGTAGAGTTGAATTCTTTCAATAATTTAAAATCTACTAGAATAGTGTGCTCTAGAGTAAATGAATTGCAGCAACCAGCATTCAATAATGTTTCTGGTAGAAGATCATTTACTACGGCAGTCACATTAAACAGTACAGATGAAAACTTATCTCCAATTATAAATCTCGAAGATTCTACTATTGAATTTGCATCAAATTATTTAAATAGTCCTATTACTGATTTTGCTTCAGATTCTAGAGTCAATTCTATTTTAGATGATCCACACTCAGCAATCTATGTTTCTGATACTATTGGGTTATCTAAACCAGCATCTTCCTTGAAAGTTATACTTGGAGCATATAGACCTGCTTCTTCTGATATTAGAGTTCTTTATAGTCTTGTTAGAGATGACTCTTCAGAGATTGAACAAGAATTTGAATTATTTCCGGGATATAGAAATCTTGAAACCACTTCTGATGGTGGATTTAGAGTTATTGATCCATCTTTAAATAATGGAGAATCTGATGTTAGAGTTCCTGCAAGTTCTGCTAATCAATTCTTAGAATATGAGTTTAGTGCTAATGATTTAGGAGAATTTAGTGGATATTCAATTAAAATTATTATGTCAGGAACTGACCAAGCAAATGTACCAATTATTAGTGATCTGAGGACAATCGCACTCGCATGAAGAATTTAATAAAGGTTAAAGATCATCCTCATCTTTACAGAGATGAGGATACTGGAGCAATTGTTAATTGTGATAGTGCTGGGTATGATAGATATATGAATAGAGTGAAACGAAAAAATTCTGAGAAAGAAGAATTAAATAATATGAAAAAAGATATTGAAGAAATTAAAATACTTCTTAGAGAATTGGTTAAAAATAACTAGTCTATCAAATTCATATAAATATCTAAAGGTATGTTAGCACCATAAAATAATGTCTGTTTATGTATCAAATATTGTGATTGAGCAGGGATATGATTTTGATACGTCTTTTCAATTGGAGGATACTAGATCCGGAACCCCATTAATACTAACTAATGCTTCTCTTGAGGCAAAGTTGAGAAAGCATTATGGATCCACTACAGCAGTATCTTTTGCATCATCAATTACTGACCCAAATTTGGGTATTATCCAAGTATCATTAGGTTCAACTTTATCAGTTAATTTAAAACCTGGAAGATATGTATTTGATGTGAAAATTACAAATTATGGTAAAGAATATAAAGCTGTCGAGGGTGCAGCACTAGTACGAGGGGGAGTAACCAGGTAATGCCTAGTATTAACGACAGAATTGGATCTCAGAATGTAATTCGTGTTTTATCCAATGCTTCAGCACCACCATCAAATTTATTGAATTTAAATGATGTAGAGTCCACTCTAAAAACTAGAGATGGGATGATCCTTGTATGGGATCTTACTACAGAAAAATTCTATATGACGGATACGATTGATTCGTCATCCTTAAATATTACTGGTATTGTAACATTTTCAAATACTACAGATTCTACTGCACCTACAAATGGTGCTTTAGTTATTGATGGTGGAATTGGGATTGGTAAAGCAGTTAATATTGGTGGAGATATATCAGTTGCTGGATTATCTACATTTACATCCAATGTTGATATAAACGCTGCTGTTGATATTCTCAATGGGTTAACAGTAAATTCAACATTCAAGTCCGTAGGAATTACAACTCTTGCTTCTGCTGGTGGTATTACAGCTACTGGTGGAAATCTAAATGTAGGTGGAAATATATCAGTTACTGGAACTGCAACTTTTGGAACTGGAACTGTCACTATTGATGGTGATAATGATAATATTGTTGTTGGGAATGGGATTACCATATCTTCAGAAGGAGGGATAACTACTCCATCTATTAATATCGGTGGATCCATACAAGCAAATACATTAAGTATTTCTGGTGCTTCAACTCTTGCTTCTGCTGGTGGCATTACAACTACCGGAGGTGAACTTTATGTAGGTACTAATCTAGAAGTTGCCGGAACTTCAAACTTTATTGGAAATGCTACATTTAGAGGTGGTACAATTGGAATTGGTGATTCTACTGGAGATGATATTGATGTTGGTGGAGAATTTGTATCCAATTTAGTTCCGAATACTGATAATACTTATGATATTGGTATTACAACACAAAGATGGAGAGATGGGAAATTTTCTGGTCTCGTAACTACTACCAATTTATTTGTTTCTGGGATATCAACTTTTCTTGGTGATAAGCATGTTACAGGCAATGTCAGGATAACTGGATTTGCTTCTGTTACTGAAGGTTTATATTATGATGCTAACGATTATGATGGACCAAACGGAATTGCATATTTTGATGATACTGGAAAACTAATTGGTGCTGCTAGTACAGAAAACGCATTAACTGAAAGTTATTTTGTACTGACAACTAATAACGTAGGAATTCCTACCTGGACTTCTGTAATTGATGGAGGAGTATATTAATGGCCAAACCTACTACTAGACAAGAACTTGTCGATTATTGCCTTAGACAACTTGGGGCACCGGTTTTAGAAATAAATGTTGCCGATGAGCAAGTCGATGACTTGGTTGACGATACTCTCCAATATTTTAATGAGAGACACTATGATGGTGTTGAGAAAATGTATCTTAAGTATAAAATTACTCAAGATGATATTGATAGGGGAAGGGCAACGGGAACGGATGGGGTAGGTATTGTAACAACAACTGGAACAGCAAATGTTGCTGGTTTTGGAACAACAACATTTAATTTTTATGAGACTTCAAACTACATTCAAGTTCCAAACTCCGTCATAGGGGTCGAAAAAATATTCAAGTTTGATACTAGCGCAATCTCTGGGGGAATGTTTAGTATTAAGTATCAATTGTTTTTGAATGATCTTTATTATTTCAATTCAGTTGATTTATTAACATATGCAATGACCAAATCTTATTTGGAAGATATTGATTTTTTACTGACGACAGAAAAACAGGTAAGATTTAATAAAAGGCAGGATAGATTATATCTAGATATTGATTGGGGAGCACAATCTAAAGATACATATCTTATTCTTGAATGTTATAGAGCACTTGATCCAGAGAGTTTTTCTCAAGTTTATAACGATAGTTTTGTTAAAAAGTATCTTACTGCATTAATAAAGAAACAATGGGGACAAAATTTAATTAAATTTCAAGGTGTAAAACTTCCTGGTGGAATTGAATTAAATGGACGTGCAATATTGGAAGATGGGCAAAGAGATTTGGAAGATATTAAGCAGAGGATGTCTTCTGAGTATGAATTACCACCTCTTGATTTTATTGGATAATTAGTATGGCATTAAATCCGTTTTTTCTTCAAGGATCCCCAAATGAACAATTTCTTGTTCAAGATTTAATTAATGAGCAATTAAAAATATATGGTATAGAAGTTTATTATTTACCTAGAAAGGTTTTTAAAACTGACAATATTATTAAAGAAATACAATCATCAAAATTTGATGATAGTTTTTTAATCGAAGCATATTTGAATAATTATGATGGATATGCTCCGGATAGTGATATCATGACTAAATTTGGTCTTAGATTGAAAAATGAAATAAATTTAACTATATCGAGAGAAAGATATGAAGAATTTATTGCACCATTTTTAGAGGGAATATCTTCAGGAACTAATCTTGAACGTGATGAATATAATTTTGGATTAATTACAAGACCTAAGGAAGGAGATTTAATTTACTTTCCTCTTGGAGAAAGACTTTTTGAAATTAAAAGAGTTGAATCTGAAAAACCTTTTTATCAATTGGGAACAAATTATGTTTATGAATTAAGTTGTGAACTTTATGAATATGAAAATGAACTTATTGATACAAGTATCGAAGAAGTTGATAGTACTGTTGAAGATGAAGGATATATTACGTCCTTAACTCTTGTTGGAGCAGCAGTTACTGCTTTTGCAACAGCATCAATTTCTTCTGGTGCTATTAGTGAAATATTCTTAAATGATGATGGTAGTGGATATAGTTCTACACCAACGGTAATATTTTCAAATCCACCCAATTTTAAGGGTGGTGATAACGTTGCTGAAGCAGTTGCTATTACAACTAATATTGGTAATGTTCAATCTATTCAAAGACTTGAAATAACTAATGCTGGATCTGGATATATAACACCTCCAACAATTACAATAAGTGGAGGTGGTGGATCAGGAGCAGCTGCCACATGTTCTGTTGGAGGAACGCAATTTAGTGTTTCTGAAATTGAAATTACTGGATCTGGTCGTGGATATACAACATTACCTACAGTTACAATTGGTGGACCTGGAACTGGAGTAACTGCAACTGCAACTGCAAGAATAAATTCCAATACTCAGATCGAGTCTATTAGAATACTGAAACCAGGCATTGGATATACTGAAGCACCTACTATTTCTATAACAGGATTGTCAGCAATTGGTATAGGAACTTATGTTTATAATGAAACTATAACAGGAGAAACTTCTGGAACAACTGCAGTAGTTAGAGATTTTGAAATTGTTGAATCTACAATTTCAGGTGTTCCTGATAGCACAGTATTGAGAGTTTCACTAAATACTGGAGAATTTAGTCCAGATGAAGTTGTAGTAGGATCAATTTCATCGGCTAGATATGTTGTGACGAATTACAATTCAGAAAGTTACGATAATCCATATGATTCAAATGAAGAATTTGAATTAGAAGCAGACAATATATTAGACTTTTCAGAATCAAATCCATTTGGTACTTATTAATGCTAGGAACATATTTTTATCACGAAATTATAAGAAAAACTATTATTAGTTTTGGAACTTTGTTTAATGATATTTCCATCAGACATACAAAGAAAGACGGTAGCATTTTAGATGAAACAAAAGTTGGTCTTTCTTATGGTCCAATGCAAAAATTTCTTGCAAAAATTGAACAGCAAGAGCAATTAACAAAATCTGTTGCAATTACTCTTCCTAGAATGTCATTTGAGATGACCACAATTCAATATGATTCAACTAGAAAAACAGGAGTTACTCAAACATTTAAGGCAAATGATACTACCGATAATAAAACAAAGAAAGTTTTTATGCCGGTTCCATATAATATTGGATTTGAACTTAATATTTTCAGTAAGTTAAATGATGATGCTCTTCAAATTATTGAGCAGATACTTCCATTTTTTCAACCATCATTTAATTTGACTGTCGATTTGGTCAGTTCTATTGGAGAGAAAAGAGATATTCCAATTGTTCTTGATAGTATTGATTTTCAAGATGATTATGAAGGATCGTTTGAGACGAGAAGAGCATTAATTTATACTCTAAGATTTACTGCCAAAACTTATCTGTTTGGTTCTATTGCCGATACCTCTGATGGACTTATTCGTAAAGTTCAGGCAGATGTTTATACCGACACTAATATAAAGACAGCAAAACGTGAAGTAAGATATACTGCTGTCCCCGATCCAATTACTGCAGAACCTGGTGATGATTTTGGATTTACTGAAGAATGGACGTTCTTACCAGATTCTAAGAATTATAGTCCTACTAGACAAGAGGATATTTGATTATTATGAATAATAGTTATGATTCAATCGATGAGGCTCTGAATATTGATAGTGATATTGTAGAGTCAAAACCAATCAAAAAACCAGAGATTATAAAATCGAAGGATGATGATATAGAGAAAGATTATGTCTATAGTCGTGCGAACCTCTACTCCCTCATAGAGAAGGGTCAGGAGGCAATCAATGGCATTATGGAGGTAGCAGGGGAAGGAGGCAGTCCAAGGGCATATGAGGTCGCAGGGCAGTTGATTAAGAGTGTTGCCGATACTACTGATAAGTTAATTGATTTACAGAAGAAACTTAAGGATGTAGAAGACGAAACTAAGAAGACTACAAATAATGTTACTAATAATGCAGTCTTTGTTGGTTCTACATCAGAACTCCAAAAAATGCTCAAGCAAGGTTTTCTAAATAATAAAGAATAGACTACTTTTCATCGATGAAAAAGTGTAAGCAAGGATATTATTATTGTTATACAGATAAAAAATGTAAACGAATTCCGATGGGATATCGTGTGGCATCTAGTGGATATCTTCGCAAAGAAAATGACAACTCTACAGATGATAATGAAAATGATAGTACCAATAGTAATGGTAATGGCAATGGTAGTAATGGTAGTGGGAGTGGCAATGGTGGATCCAACGGAGGTGGAATGAGTGAATCGAAATCTGGTGATAGTTCTTTGCGTGACTGGTTTAGCAAGAGTAGGTCTAGTGATGGCAAGCCTGGTTGGGTTCAATTGGGTGGTAAATATGCCGGAAAACCCTGTGCCAAACAACCAGGACAAACCACAAAACCAAAATGCGGATCCAGCAAAATGGCCGCAAATTTAGATGATAAGGAAGAGAAAAAAGCATTTAATAGAAAGCAACGTCAAGATCCAAATCCAGATAGAAAAGGGAAGGCAATCAACGTGAAGACAGAAGAAACTGTAATAGAAAAGGCAGGTGAGAAAGATGCCTGTTATAAGAAGGTCAAGAGTAGATACAGTGTTTGGCCTTCTGCATATGCTTCTGGAGCACTTGTAAAATGTCGTAAGGTTGGTGCTGCTAACTGGGGAAATAAGTCAGAGTCTGTAGAGTATTCTGATTGGAGAAATGATTTTCAGGCAACTGAATATGAGTTCGTTGATATTATCAAAGCAGAGCCCATTAAAGGTGGACAAGAGCAGATTGATGAAAATGTTTCATCTGGAAAATCACGTCTAGCTAAAATGGGTAGGGTTAAAGGAAAACCTACTGGATCTATTACTAATGCTGAAAAATCTGCAGAGTTACAAAAACAAAAAGATACTGCAAAGGCAAAGGACAGAGAATCTGCAAGTAAGGTAGATGTATCAGGGTTAAGTCCTGCTGATGCATTAATGAAGAAAAGGCAAGCTGAATTTAAGGCAGAAAAGGCAAGATTAAAAGCACAGAAAAATATGAGAAGAGAAGAGACCGAATCACTTGGTGAAGGACAAAAGTGTTGGAAGGGATATGAGAAGAAAGGAACCAAAAAGATGTTTGGTAAAGTTGTAAATAATTGTGTAAAGAAGGAAGGGTATGATGTTGGTGATATCGACCAAAAAGTTGGTGCCGTAACTCCTATTCCTAAAGATGAGAGAGAAGCAGCAAAACAAAGATTACTTGCTAAGGCAAAAGCAAAACGTGAAAAAATGAAGGAAGAAAAAGAAGAATCGAAAGTTGGTGGTGGAAATCTTAAAAAACTTGCAGCAAAGGCAGTAAAAAGAGTCGATGCTGATGTTGATGGTGATGTTGATAGTGTAGATATGAAATCACCAGAAACTGGAGAGTTTGTTCCTTCACCAGATGGAAAGAAAAAATTAAAACCAAAAGTGAGATTTGAACAATCTGATTGGAGAAATGAACTTGGCGAAGCAATTGATAAGTCTAAGATGAAGTGCAATTCACCAAAGGCACAGGCAGTTGGTGATTCGCAAACTGGAAAATCACATGTTGTTAAGGCATGTGAAGGTGGTAAAGAAAAAATTATTCGTTTTGGACAAAGAGGAGTGAAAGGTTCTCCAAAAAAAGAAGGTGAGTCAAAAGAATATGCATCTCGTCGCAATAGATTTAAGACAAGACATGCTAAAAACATTTCCAAAGGAAAAATGTCTGCGGCATACTGGTCAAATAAGGTTAAATGG